>Ga0172380_10000165_pt1 | contig 143724 bp, 243 predicted proteins | sample Leawe162metaG_FD_119747 | JGI IMG/M metagenome (GOLD analysis project Ga0172380, IMG submission 119747) | Leachate microbial communities from a municipal landfill in Southern Ontario, Canada - Leachate well 162 metaG | ecosystem: Engineered > Solid waste > Landfill > Unclassified | place...
CGGAGAACGCTGAAGATCGTGCCGGGGCGAAGGCCCGTAGCATCAAGCTCGCCGTGCGTGGTGCCAGCAGAGTCAATCCAGGCGCGTGCGAAGTTGTGGTTATGGACGACGATGCCCATAACACTGTCAGTCTCACCGGTAGGCAGAGTGACGTCACGGTCGTGGGTCGGAGTGCTAGGATCCCAGACAACGGCCTTGCCGAACGGGATCGAGGCCGAAGACTCGGAGCTACGCGCCGTGATAAGCGTGTGGGGGTATGCGGTGTCTAGCGTGCCGGCGTATCCTTCAAGAGGTGCGACGGATACAGAAGTCTGAATGCTCATTGCCATGGTGGTTTGTCCTTGTTACTTCAGTCAGGCGACGTAATTAGCGCCAGCGATTCTTGCGCGCGGCCTCTGCGGCTTCGCGGATTTCTAGTTCAGCCTTGATGGGGTCAGACTTAACGGCCTTCTCGGCGTCAGTCTTGTTCTCGACGAGAACCTGGCGAACTTCGGCAAGCGATGCGCCCGCCTTGGTGTGGCGCTTCATCGCGCCTGCATACATTCCGTTGACGTAGTCAGCAGAGTGGTTGTCTTCAATGTCCATCTCGTCGACCTTCTTGACGATGGCGACCTTGATCTCACGATCAGTCTTGGACTTCGCATCTTCGATTCCGACCGCAACAGCGTCAGAAAGGAGGTCAACGCGGGCGTCGACAGCGGCAGCGAAAGCAACGGCGTCAGCGTCTGCGCGAGCAGTCTGAGCAGCGTCAACCTTTGCCTGAGCGTCAGCCTTGACAGCCTCGATCTCGGCGGCTAGCTTCTCGACAGTTGCGTTAGCAAGCTTGAGGTCAGCAGCGGCCTGGTTCTGAGCAAGCTTGTTAGCTTCGTCCAGCTTTCCGGCGGAAGTCTTGAGTTCAGCAATCTCCGTCTTCAGCGTCGCAACTTCTGCGGTTGCTGCTTCTAGATTCTTGGTGAGCGTTTCGAGGTCCATATTGGTAACTCCAGTATTATGCACGATGGCATGATTTTTGCAAGCGCAGTCGGCATGCTCGGTAGTTCCTGCCGCCAGAGTGGTAACAGGTTCAGTAGAAAGCTGGCTGAGCGTGCTCAAGATCTCCTTGGACTTCTCGTCCAAAGTAACCGTCAGCCCGACGTTCATGTCAGCAAGCTTCATTGAAGGAGTTGTAGCAGCTGGCACGGATTGTGCAAGCGAGCATGGGCACTTGGCGTCCAGAGCGTCCGAACGAAGGCTACAAGTCGGGCCGCAACGAGCGCGAGGAACCACACTTAGGTGGTCCAAAATGATGCCACGCTGAAAGCGCTCGGCGTCAAGAGTACAACGATATCCTAAGGATAGCTCGTTGGTACCGTCTTCAATTTCATGAAGGGCACCCTTGTCGAAGATGTAGATGTCCGCGTCAGCCCTACCGTCGTCGGTTAGGGTTGCTCCGAGTACACGGCCAATCTCGTGGTACTCAACACCACTAATAATCAGATTCGACGGGTGTCCGAGCGGGTGCTCCGAGTCAGGCTCGATCGCCGTGACGACCGGAAGTCCGGGAAGCTGGTCGACGATGCGCTGAAGCTCCGCGAGATCGCGATGCTCTGGCCCTGTCGTGTAATTTAGAGCGTCGTCGACAGAATGCAGGCGAGCGACCGTGCCCTTGAAGATCTTGGGCTTGGTCTTTGCTACGAGCGTGCCTCTATCGAAACGCGTATCCACTCCCCTAGTATGGGGCTTGGCACGCTATTTGCAAATCAGAGAGTAATGCGAGCTTTGATGGTCAAACGTCCGAGCATCTTGTGTGCAGCCAGCCGATGTCTGCCGTCGACAAGTACCGGACCTTCTGGGCTCATTCTGACGAGGATAGGCGGGAACTTGGCAGGGATGTCGGCTTCCATAAGCTCCGCATAATCCTCAGCCTTCTCCTGGTTCATCGGCTGCTTGTTTATCCGAATGTCTGCGCAGCTAAGTTCGACAAGGTCATCCACGTTCGGCCAGGATTTCCGCACAACGTGCAAGTACTTGCTGTTTCGCTTCAGGAATTTCGTGCTCGGCCGCACAAGAAACGCCAACAAAGGTGTGTTCGTCCAGGTAGATATGAACGGACCACACGCCTTCGAGCCCTGACCATTCTGCCGTAATCCGATCAATCGACAACAAAGCCAAGCTCCCCAGCGATAGCGGCACCCGGCTCGTCGCGTTCCCACTGACAATCAAAGTGCCCGCAGTCGACGTTCAGACAGGGGAATGAATCGCCGCAAGTAGTACACTCCAAACGCTTACCACCACGAACGAGTCGGTCGGTGTGCTGTCCGTGCTTGCACTTCTTACGTTTCGTTGCTTCTTGCTCTGTCTGTTCGTCCATGAGATCAGTGTAACCATCGTTTGAAGCAAAGCAAGGAGTTGACTTCGCCGGGTGAGTGGTTATCATGAGGTATGCGAGTTCATCCAAGGACTGAGATTGTAGAGTTAGCCTCGCGAGAGTTAACCGGCTTCATGCTTGATCTCGAAATCAAACACGGCCTAACATATACGGAAGCGTTTGCTTTGATCAGCCGACAGATGGCCACGCTTGTGAGGTACGCAATTCGTGCGGAACGACATGGGCCTAATTCTGACAAAGGTGGAGACGAAGCGTGAGAATTGTTCACTTCTCAGACTGGCACTGGAACTTCCAAAAAATTCCAGAGGCAGACCTCTACATCTGCTCCGGGGATATGTACCCTGACTGGCACATGCCTTCTCAGAAGGTGAAGATCAAGCAACTTGGGCGCGTTTGGAAGTTCACCGAAGAGGGATATCCTGGGTTCAAGCAGTATCTGGGCTCGCCGGAAAGTCCGATCGTTTGCCTACGTGGCAACCATGACCATGCTGACATGGCTCCGCTGTTCAAGGGCTGCAATCTGATTCACGAGTTTATCGACAACGAAGTGATTGAGGTCGAGGGCTTGCGCATCACAGGCCATCGTGGCGTGCCGTACATCAACGGCAGCTTCTCGGACGAGGTTCTGCGCTACGACCTGATCGACAAGGTTCGCCAGATGGCTGACGACTGTGATATCTACGTAACCCACTACCCACCGCAGGATCGTTGGGATAACGGGTACGGGCTCGAAGGGATGCTCAACTGGTTTGAATACTCGACGAAGAACAAGAACGTGTTGCACTGCTACGGACACATCCACGAGGAAGGTGGGCAAGTGCTCAGCGACGGACATGTCACGTACTCGAATGCTGCTACTACTTACAACATTCTCGAAGGTAGCCCGGAGACGGGCTGGAAAGATGTGAGTCCACCGTGACAAATCAGAGTGCATACGCAACACTCGTCAGCTTTCTCAAAAAAGAAATCCAGGACGCAATCAGTCGTACCGGAATTCACAGTGTGGCCGACGAGTTAAATCTACTCCCGGTCGGCGTTGAGGTACTTCTGGCTAACCCTATGTGGTCGATCGAGACAACGATGAACACGGCCGAGGCGCTGGGTTATCGCATTTCGTTTGAGGTTCACTGATGAAGCGACATCCAGACGGAACAATTGAAGGCACCCCTGAAGAGATTAAGGAGTACGAGCGGACGCATCAGACCACAAAGACATCCGGTCGAGCAAACCCTATTCGTCACGGAAACGATTACGTCTGCGATAAGTGCGGCGTCGGATGTTACTACGACGGACGAATGGGCGATGGTGCGATCCTTATGTGCAAATGCAACGCAGCTGAGGATGCGTACTGGGCAGGAGATCGACGATGACCTGCCTACACGATAACACTAAACGAGGCAAGGACATTCCGCTTCGCTACGGATCTTGGCAATCGCTCGTGTGTCGCGACTGTGGTGCGTTCCAGCGTCGTGGCCATAACGGATATGTTATCGATGGGATCTGGTTACCAGCTTCTAACTACGAGGCCGAAACAGTGGAGCGTGATGACAATGATTACTAGCCCACTTGACAAGCTGCCCAAGGGTGGCTATGATGGTTGAAGATGCATTGACCAAAACGCGATAGAGCGCACCGCTTCGGCGGATAACATTGTCCCGGTTGCCTGTCCTAAGGCTTCCAAACTCTTCCACTACATCGTCGTCCGACGAGACATCCCAGCAGGAGCACAACTCGCGCAAGCGTGTCATGCCGCTGGCGAGAGTCCTGGACCTAGGCCCGAGCCTGGCTGTACGGTCGTCGTCCTGCACGCAGCAGATGAAACGCACCTGCGTTTAATCGCAGCCAGGCTAGACCGTGCCGGCATCGCGTACGGACAGGTCATCGAGTGTCCTGATGACGACGAGTGGCCCAGCCAGCTTATGTCGATTGGTCTTGCGCCGACCGAGAATCGTGAGCAGGTTATAAAGGTGCTAAGCAGTCTACCTCTGGCGCGATAACGTTCACGCTCCTTCGGGAGCACATGCGACCATAGCTCAACGGTTAGAGCACTCAGACTAATGACCTGGGGGATAAGGGTTCGAATCCCTTTGGACGCGCTAAGGATCTCTAGCTCAACGGTAGAGCGTGTCGCAGTGAAATGTGGCAAGGTTGTAGGTTCGAATCCTCCGAGATCCTCTAATGGACGAGCTAGTAGCTAACTGGGAATCTGCAATCGCAGACCTGAGATTCCGTCACCCGGATCCTTCGGTTAGCGTGCGCATCAGCGTCGTCCAGCGCCCGCGTAACGTGAGGATCCTTTTTACGCTCGACGGTCTTCCGGATTCCACGCTGACGGTTAAGCACGACGGGTTCGAATACTACTTCTACGCCGGCCACTTCCCTGGCACAGATAAGGCTCGCATGTGGGCGCTCTCTGTCTGGGCTCTGTTTGCCGAGCATGAGGCTCTTGAGCTTACGCTACTCAACGGGGAGCAACTAGCTAACCCTCATATGAGTGAGTGGTGCGTCGGCCATCGTAAGACCCTAGACAAGCGCCACGATATGGATTACATGCTGGCACGAATTTGGGGTTGACAGACTCCTAGTGGTGCTTACTATGAGAGCATGAAGCCACTCGCAAAACTCCACAAGCACCCAGAATACGACGACCGCATCATCAACACCGGCAAGAAGACCTACATCTACGGCTATCAGTTAGAGCCGGGTGACGAGATTGAGGCTACCGATGTATACGCTTCTACTAGCGGAGCGTGGGAGCCGGCGCCGGTCAGCGGGATAAAGCTTGGCGACGGCAATACTGTCGTCTGGGTTCGACCGTCGTGAGTGTAAGTAAACCAAAGACCTACCAGATTCCCTTCGCTGCTGACGATAAGCACATCAACATGCTGGAGTGGACGTCGGCCAAGCCTGGACAAGTACGTCAGCCAGGCGGACCTGGCTGGAATATGCCAGACGAATGGCGTGATGTTTACGAATTCGATGCCGAGCTTGTGATGACTAGCTGGAGTAAGGGTCGTTCATCTGCACGATTCAATGTGCAGAACCACAAGCTCAAGGAAACCTACTCCCTGGCCATGTCCGGGTTCTACGACGCTATCAAGGCGTTTGGCATGCTACCTGGCGGGATTATCCAGGGACGCTGGACGTTCCGTAAGCAAGGCTCTAACTATGCTCTGGTTCCGGTGATCGTATGAGGGTAAAAATGTGGACCGACGTAGAACGTATTCGTAGTTCAGACAAGAACGTCTTGAAGTACGTCTTCAAGAACAAGACGGCAGTTGCCGAGTCGGTACTCTACAAGTACCCAACCTATGAGGAGCGCACCGTCGTGTGCTGCTCTACGCAGTCTGGTTGCCCGGTTGGCTGCCGGTTCTGTGGTGCTGGAGATAGCTTCGTACGCTCTCTCACGGCAGCAGAGATCTACGAGCAACCAATGCGCCTATTCGAGGATCAGCAGATCGATCCTAACGCCGTGAAGCGTTTGCAGATCATGTTCATGAGCATGGGCGAGCCGATGCTCAACTTGAAGGAGCTAATCCCGGCGCTGTACGCCCTTCATGCCCAGATCCCAGGCGCTGCGCTGCTTGTCAGTACTTCCGGTCCGAGGATTGAATATGCTCCGTTCCGAAAGGTCTCGCAGGTAATCCCGACGGTTGGCCTGCAATTCTCCGTACACGAGAGCACGAACGAAGCACGCGATAAGCTGATCCCGTTCAAGGCTAAGCTGACTCTGGAGGAGATCGCTCAAGAAGGCACTGCCTGGTACGCCGAGACCGGTCGCCAGCCGTTCTTCAACTACTGTGCTCACGAGGGGAACACGTCAGAAGCTGACGCAGACCGCTTGGCTGCGTTGTTCCGTCCTGGTTTCTGGCAGGCCACCATCTCGGTAGTCTGCGAGCGCGACGAGTCGGTAGCAGCTGCCAATGAACGTCAGCGTACGCTCGCTAGTGGTTTCCAGTCACTGCTTCAGCAGCGAGGGTTCAGCACTCGCATGTTTGATCCTGCTGGTCAGGATGACATCGGTGGAGGCTGTGGGCAGCTGTGGTTTGTCCAGGACTGGATGCGCCAGAACCCTCAGCTGGCGAAGCCGAGTGTCGGTCGTAGTCTTCCGGTGATCCATGCCCCTCGCTAGTAAAGGCTGGGGTCCGTGGCGTTGTGAATGGTATTCCATTTGCTCTAGACACCGGCACGGCAGACCAGACGATCCGTGTACCCTGTGTCAAACAGGCTTCTGGTATAATTGCTGGGGCGGTGCTGTTAGCCGTGCCGTTCACGCTATTAGCCCCAGGTTCTGGCGCTGGTGGGTTAATCGATGAAACAGAGTAAAGACGAGTACTGTGAAGGGTGCGAAGACGAACACCCTTTGACCCGAGATCCTGTCACTGGACTTCTCTATCACACCAGCAAGGATCCGATCAGCGGTCGTACTTATCAAGAAGTTTGCACACGCAGATCTGTTCAATCACGATGACTACCTGGTACCGATATAACGACGTCGCCTACTCTACAGGGTACGACGAGTATCGCGACTGTAGTTCCGGTACTCGAATTGAAGTCGAACTTACAGAGTACGAAGTCCTTCGTTACACCCCGAAGGGTGCGTGGATCAACGCTAGCCCGTATCGCAGCGCTACATCCTTTAAGCACATGAAAGATGAGAAGTTCGTACTGCTATCGGCACGTAAACGCTTCGCCCATCCAACCAAGGAGGAGGCGATGACGTCGTTCATCGCTCGCAAGAAGGCTCAGATTAGGATTTACAAAGCTCGGGTCAAACATGCCGAGGAAGCGCTAAAGCGAGCCGAGGAACTTACTCATGCTTCCCACGCTCATAGTCACGCCAACGCCAGCGTCGACCTGTAAGGTGACATGTCACACGATCCTCCGGGACGTCGATACTTCGTACCTTATCTCCGCGTTGACCCGACCCTACTTGCTGCCGTCGCTGTGAGTCTCGCTCTTGCCCGAGGGTGGCGTTCCGCGCTTCGACGATCCTTGCTCGGAGCACGGCCATCGCCGTCTCCTTGTTCAGGGCTTGCGACCGCTCGGATTCACAGCGAACGACGACGCCGGTCGGTAGGTGCGTGATGCGAACCGCCGAGTCGGTCACGTTGCGATGCTGACCGCCAGCACCGCTACCACGCATCGTTTCGATTTCTAGATCCTGATCCAGGATCTTAAGCTCGTGCTCACGGGGTTCTGGGAGCACTGCCACCGTAATCGTGCTCGTATGCACGCGCCCCTTGCGATCTGTAGGGCTAATCATCTGCCAGCGGTGTCCACCGGCCTCGTGCTCGAAGACTTTGTCTACACCCTTGCCGTTCACACGGAGAATGATGTAGCCGTCTCGATGCTCGACTACTTCGAGGTCAAAGACCCCTCTTGTTGCAAACCTTTACGTAGATCGACAACTGCTGCTCAACGATGTAATCACTATGCTTACCGCCCTCGGCGGATCGGATTTCTATAATCATGACGCGGATAGTTGAGGAATCGAACCCCTCCCCAGCATTTAGCCAGGGCGAACTCCTTAGCAGGGAGCCTCTGTGCCTTACAGATTAACTATCCATTGGCGGCAGGAATAGGAGTCGAACCCGGCCCCGAAGGGCACCTAGTTTTCAAGACTAGTAGGTCGCCAACCGACCTCTTTCCTGCCAGAATAGCAGCGCTCAACTCGTCTACGACGAGGAGCGCGAACTAGAACTGTGTGAGGATAGAGTGTACATAAAATGATCCGGGGTTTAACGAGGGTGCCGGTACCTCGCAGCCATCGTGGGATGACCTCGTGGGCCAGGCCCACTATCTATATAGCGATGATGCTGATGTTTGTCAAGGAGCCCGGCGTTGAAAAGTCCGTACGAAAATTCCAACTCCCGGTAGGCATCGCAAGCGAGGCCGGGCATAAGTAGAGTATGAGGGAATCGAACCCTCATTAATTGCTTGAAAGGCAACCGTCCTAGCCGTTGAACGAATACTCCATGGTGGGGAGGGCTGGGAATGAACCAGCAAACACGGCCTTTTGCAGCCGCCGCTTTCTATTAGCGTACCTCCCCGTAAAATGACCGGCCACGAACGAGCCCTGACCGGTTCTGTTAAGTGCCTAACACCACGACCGGTGCTTCGGGCCAAATCTCCTAGCAGGTTCGTTGCTAACCAATCCGTGTCCGTGATCAGCGGGCGTTATTGGACGTGGCTTGTTCTAATGGTTAAAGCCACGGGATCTAGTACCTCCAGCTGGTATCGCGCCAGCTTTCCGACGTTCGAAGCGTCGGGCTCGATCTTTCGTTGGAGGCATATCAGTGCAATCTAGCGGAATCGAACCGCTCCGTCAGATTTAGGAAATCCAAGTCCTGTCCATAGGAGAGTGCATATCCCTTACCTATCACCGATTCGTCCTAGCCTCGTTTAGCGGCGAGTATGGGGAAGGCTGCGTGCGCACGCTTTACCTACGAACAAGCTTCAGGGTCCCGTCTAAATCCCACTAGGGCGCGTGGGCGGTTGGCGTATCACCCAGGAATTGCACCTGGCACTGTCCGATTAGAAGTCAAACGTCTGTCTATCAGGTGATACATAGTCGTCGTGCGTTGTACCAGATTCCCGCCGTAGGGCCGTTAGGTACTTCCCTGTATCGACGAACGCACGACGTTGGAGCACTCTGTCGGATTTGCACCGACGATCAACGGGTTGCAGCCGTTTGCCTTTCTACTTGGCCAAGAGTGCAGAAACTAATGAGGGCGTTCCACCGTCATCGCCGGGTTTGCCGTCTTACGATCAAGACGTAGAGTGTCGCCATTGCGGGCAGGTAGCCACCGGACTACGAACGCGTATACACGTTCCAGAGTGTAAGGCGGGAGTCGAACCCACAAAGACCCGAGCCCCGTTATCTCACGACAACTCACTCAGTATGTCTGCCAATTGCATCACTTACATTCGTTCGGGGTGAAGGTTACGATCCCTCGTCTCTCGCTTCAAAGGCGAGCGTCTTAGCCCATTAGACAGAACCCCGAATGGCGCCTTGTTCCGACTTGCCACGGCTCGCCACCATTGCTGGCCACGGGTCCCCTGGGCTAGGACCGGCGCGTAGTGCTCCCACTCGGAATCGAACCGAGCCTCCACCCATACCAAGGGTAGGTACTCACCAGACGTCAAGAGCATGGTGATCACACACGCGCTGGTTAAGCATCGATCACCTGGGAACCACCCTATGATCCTGCGTGTGCTTTCGTGGAGTATGACGGTAGCGCGCCGTCTCTAAACCGGTGCAAGCGGTTTGCTCAGTCTTCTGTATACCCCAAAGTGTCGTGGAACTGGTCGGGTTCGAACCGACTGCCTCTTCGATGCCATCGAAGCGCTCTCCCAAGTGAGCTACAATCCCATGTTGACCTTCCATCAACTGGCAGGAGTCACACCTGCTTTTGACTCTCGTTTACACGAGACCCTACTGATCTTGCTGCTTCCTCCGAGAAGGAAGGTACCCCGTCGAGAGAGCGATTCATCGCTCCCATCCGAGTCTTATACCACTTGAAGAACTCCTTTGCACAGAAGGTGCAGTCAGGATGACAAGCGCCGAGAGCATTAACCACCATACCTCACTCCTATTGTTGCGGAATTGACGGGAATCGAACCCGCCTCGGTGTGTAGACAGCACACCAGCCTCACCAGATGCTTACAACTCCATGGGTGGGAGCACGTCGGCTTTGCGGCCTACGGTTTGCCTATATCTCTTCACGGAGAAGCTCCAAAATCTCAGGTTATCCTGATACGCCCGCCCGGGGCTTTACATCGCTAGGCGGTACGCGTTTCACCCTTCCGGGATCATCAGTCAGGAACTATGGGTTCAGCTTGCAGAGGCCGTATCGGCAGCGCTCACCAGAATCACAGTCATCATCACAATCACAGCGTTCGTAGCACTTACCGCTATGACATCTCTCTCCGTCATCACAATCATCGTCGCAAGTACAAGGAGGAGGCACGTATGCATCAGGTGGACAGACTTCGGCATCTGGTTGTAGGACTGGTGCATCTGTTGCTCCGGCGTCGGGTCTCTCATACTCACCACCGGGTGGTGTACTTGTTGGCGGGACATCGGTATCATAATCACGTTCTAGGTTAGCGCAACCCACTAACGCACAGAGAAGGAAGATTGTGTAACGCATTAGAACCTCACCGATCCAAACAGACTTGCCGAGCTACCGAGGGTCCACTGCGCACCCTCTTCCGAGTCGTCGTGCAGCATCCCGAGAACGAGTGGGGCCAGATTCAGATGGAACATCACCGGGCCAAGCTTCTGTCGAACGCCGATGGTGGCGTCGAGCGTAACGTAGCTGCCGTCAATCTCGCCGTTCTCTGGCGAGCCGTTGATGTTTAGAAGGCCGAGACCGACACCGAAGGTGGCATGGTCGAGCTTCCTAGCAACTCCAAGTCGAGCCGTGAAACCAGATTCTCGGTCGCTGGTAGCGCCCATTGCTAGACCGCCCATCAGCGATGCCTCGTAGTTCTTGGAAACCATTCCGCGAACCTGAAGCGCTGGGCCCCATGCCCAGTCACCGTGCTTACCCATATATGTTCCGAAGACACCGAGATCGAGTGGGAACTTACCTGCACCACGCTCGACTACTCTGGTTTCCCGGATAACTTTTCCGTCCTTACCGGGCGGACCTTCAGGCCCACGTGGTCCCGGTTCACCCGGAGTCCCACGAAGGACTTTGCAATACGATGTCGCAGGAGTTCGCTTCTTCTTTTTGACCTTAGGCTTCGGGGCTTCAGGACAAGGTGTTGCGTCGGCTGCTGCGGTGCCAGCAAACGCTGCGATTAGAGCAATGGTTAGTGTTTTATTCATCCACCAGAAAACTGGTGAAGCTAGTCGTCCGACTCCAGAGAACCGTTCCAGTACACATAATCATGCCACTGCTCTGGGATCGTCTTTCCAGTGAATTCAAACTCTACCTTCGGGACTGATCTGGGACGCACCGGCTTGCTAAGCAGTTTCATCTTAGCCTGCTGGGGCGTTCTGCCACCCTTCTTGCTGTTACAGTCGTAGCAACAAGAGACGATGTTCTCCCAGACCGTCGTTCCGCCCTGAGAGCGTGGGATGACGTGGTCGTACGTAAGCTCGTCTGTACGGCACTTTTCCCCACAGTACTGGCACTTGTACCCGTCGCGTGAATAGACGTTTACGCGAGAGAACTTGAGCGCCTTCACTGGCTTCTTGACGAAGCTGTTCAGACGAACAACGGCAGGTACTCGCATCGTTAAGTATGCGGAACGAGCCAGTGTGTCGTACTCTTCAACAACCGTCATCTTAGAGTTGTGAATTCCCGTTACAGCCACATCCCACGGGACGACGCCGAGCGGTTCGTAACTAGCGTTAAGGACGAGTGTAACGTGATTCATGGTAACTCCAAGCTAAGCACTATTCGAAGATAAGTCAATGGGGTGTCTGACGGGTTACGCTCCCGCCTTGCTGGAATCACAACCCAGCGCCTTCACTAGACGGCAACAGACACCATATTCTTCTGTGGCCACTCAGAACGAGTGGTAGTCACTACCTGCGTGTGGGTAGCTCACATCGTAGACCGTGAAGGACTTGCACCCTCGTGACTCGCTAATAAGGCAAGCGTACTGGCTGCTGTACGAACGGTCCATTAGTCTCCCATTCCGGTTCCGACCCGGATTCGATCGCTTATCGGGCGATTGCACTAGCCACTGTGCTAATGAGAGATGGTAGGGAGTAAGAGGATCGCACTCTTCGCATACTGCATGTAAAACAGTCATCACCACTAGGTGGCCTACTCCCCATATCGTACTGGTACTCGGACTCGCACCGAGACTAATTAGTTCCTAAGACTAACGCCTCTACTTTTGGGCTATACCAGCAAACTAGTACTCCAGGTCGGATTTGCACCGACACTTCGCGGGATTTAAAGCCGCTGCCTCTGCTGTTGGGCTACTGGAGCATGGTATGTGTCCGAGGATTCGAACCTCGATCGCCAGGTATCACCCCGGAGTTTTACCAGTTAAACTAGACACACCAACGACTATCGAAGTGCCTTCACGTATTAGCGGTACGCTTAGGTCTCTGTGATGGTCGCCGGATTCCATCGTGCCGCTAAGCTTGATGGTTTCGTCGCAACGGGTGGAGTCGAACCACCGTCGTACGCCTTATGAGAGCGTCGAGCATCCTATGCTCGCTGCGATGTGTGACTGCCAGGTATCCAGCCTGGAAGGGAGGTAGGGGCTCTTGCGATCCACACTCAGTCACTTGGCAGGCAGCCCCGGTATCGCGCCGGGCTAATCGGTTTTGGAATCCAATGTGATCCTTGATCGCCGCCTATGGTGGACATCTATACTTGAACGGGAGGCCCTCCCCGGAGTAAATCGGCTCAAGTTGCCTAGAAGCGTTGACCGCCTCGCTCGTACGCCCACCAGGAGTTGAACCTGGTCACCAACCTTCGCAGAGTCGGGTCGAATCCCTTCGTGGGCGCATAATGGCGCCAGGCTGAGGAATTATACCTCACCGCTCCCTCTTAAATGGAGAGTGCTCGTCAGAGCTACCCGGCAAAAAGTTACGGAGACTGTTCGTAAACGGTGTTTGTGTCCAATTTTAAGTTAGAAGTAACCGTTCACTATCACTGCCGTATCGTAGTCTCCACGGGTTTTGCGCCCGTCTTCTCCGCGTGAGAGGCGGATGTCCACACTAGCTGACTCGGAGACCATGTTTGCCTGAGGGAAGATCGGTAACCCTCTTATCCCGCTCGTGTAACTCCGCAGGTCGGTCGTGCATCCAGAAGGAATCGAACCTTCTTATGGGACAAGTCAAATCCCTAACTCACCATTTGTTCTTGGATGCATTTAGAGTACCCCGCAGGTAACGATCCTGCCTAGGACTTTCGTCCCCAGGTTAACAGCCTGGCGCGCTCTCCATGAGTGCTAGAGGTACATTCAGTGCTCCCACCAGGAATCGAACCTGGCTGACTCGCATTACAAGTGCGTGTCGATACCCAGAACTAAGAGCATGGTGCCCACTCGCGGAATCGAACCGCGTTGCTTCCCTTACGAAAGGATGCTGTTTCCAAAACAGCGGGCATTCTGGCGTTTTACGTTGGTGCGCCACACGGTAGATTGATCCTCTATTCGGGAGTTCTAGAATTCCCTAAAGACGGTCGACTACTACGAGTCACCACGAAAAGTCGTGGCCACAAACTGTCCTGAGTAGTTTCGCCCTCCCTGGGCTACCGCATTCAAGACATCGAGCGGGTCAGGGGAATCGAACCCCTCTAAACAAGTTTGGAAAACTTGTGACTTCCCAGATGACCTAGACCCGCATGGCGCCCCGCCCCAGGATCAACCGGAGCAGAGCATAATCGAGCGGGCGACCGGTAACGATCCGGCTTCCATAAGAGTGGCACTCTCGTGGGCTTCCTAAACGCACCCGCAGTTTCTGGATCGCTTCGTCTATCGGGCATCATCACATCCGGTTGCCCGGTGCGGCCTCGCGTCATGCCTCAGCATTTACACTATGCGTCCATAGTGCTGGCCAACCAGATGGCCGTAGTCGAGCTTGTGGGAATCGAACCCACCAAAGTCCTGGTCCCAAACCAGGCGTCACACCTTGCAACTTAAGCTCGATAGTCACGTAAGTTTTACAACCCCGAAGGGCAGCTGAGTAGATCGCGAGTCCTCCAAAGCCTAGTCTTCACTTATCACTTACGCTAGTGGAACTCCTGGGAATCGAACCCAGCCCTCATGGCTTAAAAGGCCAGTGAGCCACCTTGGCCCAGAGATCCATTGGCGCCTTTTTACATGATTGCCCAGCATGTTCGTCGGTGGATCTCCTGAGAGTCGAACTCAGGCAAGCCGGGTAAGAACCGGATGGACTACCGTAATCCTTGAGATCCAAACGAGAGTTGTGCTCCTGTTACACTAGCCAGCAGCTGTTAGGCCCCTGGTGCGGATTCGCACCGCTCTACTCTCTCAGTGCCTCTCCTCGGTTTCGCGCCGAGTTCTCAGTGGCTTCAGCACCGCGCTTTTACTAAATTAGCTTGAGGGGCATATTCGTTCGGGACCCAGGATTCGAACCTGGAACCTACTGCTTCAGAAACAGCTGCACAGCCAATTGTGCTAGTCCCGAATATCGTGACCCCACAGGCGGGTCACATTTGCATCATCACTATTCGATTGTAAAGGAACGAGCGGTGGGAGTCGTGAGAGTCGAACTCACAATGGTTGGTACAACTGCTTTACAGGCAGCCCCAGTGACCGTACTGGCAATACTCCCAGAAATAGAAAAGCCCAGCTGGTTTCCCGGCTGAGCCCTAATCTGGTTCTATCTGAAGATAGTTAGATTAGGGCCTCCACGGGAAAGATCGCATTGGCCTGGCGGTAGTCATGACCCGGCACGCACCACAGCCCGACGCTGTAAATGCGTCCCTGTAGTTTTTCTGTGGTCGTTGGCCGGGTCATTGTATTCTCTTTATAACTCTTCTTGGTTAGCTTGTCAAGTGGCAGGTTCAAGGTTTGTCGTTTCCGTCTCTCAAGCACTATAACCATCCACGGGGCGCTGTCAACTCCAAGAATCGTCAAGAACGCCTAACAGCCTAAGTCTTTGTTCTACCTCTTCTAGAGTCCTATGCATAGAGTGTACCTTAGGACTACCCCCTGAGGACCCTCCCGTGATTGCCCCGTAGGGATCCGGCGTGCAGATGGAGTACGGTGTTAGCACGCTTCGAAGCTGTGCTGCAAGGTCGTACTTACGACGTCTGCCCAAAGTCTTTCGAACCAGGATTCCCTGGGGTTTGATCAGGGCGTTCAGCTTCTTCATTCGACGGTCTTCCATCAGTCGTACCGATCAGTATCAGGATCGTTTAACATGCGCAAATACTCTGCCTTCTCTTCGTCTGTCAGAGGATTAGCTGACGGTCGTCTATAGACCGCCGCCTCTTCTTCGTGGATTTCTTTGACGCACACGTAGCACACCAAACCAATGTCTTCGCCTAGGTACTCCCAGTGTTTACCTGGCTTGGTGTTGCTGCGCTCAGCTTTGCGTCGCTTCTTTTTGCAACGCGGGCAGAGCTTTTGAGTCATCCCCATACGAAGCAGATAATACTTGGAGTCCGACAAGTCAAGCGTTAGTTCTCTGGGTATGAAGAACGTGACAGATTACGACGATCGTGATATCTCGCCCACCCCGCGCCACCGCCAGCAACTCGATAAAGGCTGCTTTAGGTATGTCCCAGACAACCTAAACGAGCAGACCGAATACTGGCAGGAGCGTATGTACGCAGACTGGCGTCCAGTGAACTTGCGAAAGGCTAAACAGCGCCGTTGACAGGTGAAGTTAGGATGCTTACGTTGCAAGGGATGACCATCAATAGAGAACACATCGAGAAACTTGTCTGGCCGTACGTGAGAAATCCCCACGACATGGACGATCTCACGCAAGAGGTTTTGCTGAAGATTCTGGTGAGCGGACACGAACCTACTTCTAGCTGGCTGTTCACGGTTGTCAAGAACGCAGCCTTTGATTTCTTCAAGAAGCGAAAGCAGAAGCAACAGGATGCAATCGGTCCGGTACGCATCGACCCAGGACACGCTGCTCAACTGAACGCCAGGCACGACGTGCGTGTAGCTCTGGCAGCTGTCGAGGCGATGGGGCCTAAGTGTGCGGAGGCTTTCCGACTGCGGTATGTCGAGGATAACACCGAGGGCCAAGTCGCTAAGTTGCTCGGGATTCCGATGAACACAGCGAAGGCCAGAGCTAATCGCGCCCGAAGGGTTGCCGTGGAAGCACTTAGTGGTTAGGTTGCAGGCATGAATCTACTTGAACAGGCCCAGTCGTTCGCTACTCGTAAGCATGTCCTTGATGAAGGGCAGCTTTACGGGGAGATCCTGCCGTATACCCATCACCTTGCTGCCGTCGCGGCGGTCTTGAAGCGCTTTGGCTTCGATGACGAGGAGATTCAGGTGGCGGCGTGGCTCCACGACATCGTGGAAGACACACCCGTCAAGCTTCGCATCATCGAGGAGCACTACGGTGAGGGTGTTGCCCTGCTCGTTGGTGCCGTTACTTCGGAGCCTGGTGAGAACCGTAAGGTTCGCAATGCCTTGACGTACCCGAAGATTCGTGAGGCAGGAATTCGTGCAGTGGCATTGAAGCTTGCCGACCGTATCGCGAACGTCGAGTTCGGTGGTCGCGGGGTCAGTATGTACAAGAAGGAACACGCTACGTTCCAGCACGGTATTTACATCGGTTCTGCACTGACGGATGACGGTACTGCAATGGCGGTACTTGCAATGCAGCGCCACCTGGACGGGTTGCTCAAGTGAGGCTCGCACTACTCCTACTCACCCTCGCCGCATGCGAGCAGGCTTCCAACGTCGGCAAGGTGGTCGTTGCTGGTGGTCCCGCCGCAGCAATCGAGGCGTACTGTGCGGTTGCCGACGATGCTCGGTGTGGTCTGGTCTTCGCGTGCGAGGAGCCAGCCGATAACGAACTAGGTCAGATCGAAATCTGCGTCAGCGACACGACTGACATCACGGAGGTCGAGGAGAAGTTCGGTGCGTGCGTACCGTCTCCACACCCTCGCTTCGAAGCGCTCGGTCATCGGTGTCTGTGGCGGTGTCCGAGTCAGGGCGGCTGCCAGGGTTTCAGCGGTTGCTGGTGTCCGGAATGAGGTACCACCGACGACTTTGGAAGTTGTTACAGGAATACCTGGTTGACGTTCCGGGCATGCATTCCCAAATAAAGCTTTGTGGATTGTGCGCTAACTCAGGTATCATCGACACACGCCCGACAGCGATCTACTTCGGCAAGTCCGTGGGTGTGCAGCAACCTTGCATCTGCCCTAACGGGCGAACTTTCGCTAAACAGAAATAGTATCAGCGGCGGGACTTGCACCCGCACTGAACAGTTTTTGAAACTGTCGCCTCTGCTTTTGGGCTACGCTGACCTGGTGCCCGTGGTGAGATTCGAACTCACACTGTACAGTCTCTCAAACTGCTGCCTCTGCCATTGGGCTACACGGACGGAAGCGGAGGTACGAATCTAACGTACGTAGACGAGCTTATGAGACTCGTTTGGGTAACAACACCCTCCCCGCGAGTTCTCTATATACGTACTCGCAGGGTGTTTGTCAAGTCCTCACGGACATTCGTCGCCCACCTGAGGGTAAACCCACCAAAGAATTAGCGATCCGTCGTTCGGGAAGGTGTCGGTTTCGCCACCCACCGTTACTACAATCTGCCCCTGGTGAAGCCCAACATCGTCTGTGTCCCCGGTTACCCACACACGTTGTACCTGACCGAGAGAGAAGTCGACCTCCTCAAGTGCAACCGTCGTGGTTGTGCCGTCTGGTTTAGTCCAGCGAAGCGTAACTGTGGCAGCATCGTCAATAATGGTAGCAACCCCATTGACGTTTAGGGTCAATGGCATCGGCTGGGTAATATCTCCACGGATACAAGAATAGCTCATGATGTCTCCTCAACTGTGTTCACTGGACCGCTCAGTATAGCAGTGGTTGACCGTTCTTCTGAGGTGACACTAGCTGTGCGTGTTCCAGGGGTTACACCAGCATTTCGAGCGCCCACCGTTACGGTCGCGGTTCTAGTACCAGTGGCCACGGTGTTGACACGACGAGTTGCCTTGACAACGGCCCGAGCGATGGCAGTACCTGCACAGATACCGACACCTTCCGACAGCGAGGTGCTGATTGCAGAGCAGGCAGATAGTGAGTCCGAGTTACCAATGCCACTCGCGAGTCCGGTTCCGAAAGCAACAGCAGTCGACGTGCTGGTAGATGCCCCAGCAGCCGGTGAGACACCACTTCCATTTGCAGTCGCAGTCGACGTACCTTCGGACAGACCGACCGCCGCAACAACACTCGTTCCGGCTGCGCTCGTGGTGGCAACACCGTCGGCGAGGCCGTTCGCGTTCGCATTCGCAGCACCGATGGCAGTGACTGCTGCCGCGCCGGTCGCAGCGCCCGTGGTTGCAGCGGTCGAGACACCAACACCTGCGACGGCTGCGGTGCCGTCAGCAACACCTGCGCCTGCGAAGATTGCGTTACCAACAGCGGTGGCGGTGGACGTGCCGTCTGATGCACCGATGCTGCCAGCGATGCTCGCGATACCGGATACGGTTGACGTTCCTGCTGCGGCACCAACTGCATCGGCGGTCGACTGGCCGACAGCGGCAGCCGTGGCGATGCCGGCAGACACACCAGCGCCGTCTGCCGTAGACAGCGTCTCGCCTGTAGCAGTGGCGGTAGCAACACCGGCAGATGCGCCGACAGTATCAGCAGTTGATGCACCAACAGCAGTCGGTGTAGCGACTCCTGCGGCAGCGGCGACAGCGGCAGATGCAGATGCTCCGACTGCCGTAGGTGTAGCGACACCAGCAGATGCACCAACCGACGCAGAGGTGCTGAGTCCTGCTGCCACAGCGGTAGCAACGCCGGCACTTGCGCCGACACTAGCGCTGAGACCAGCCGTGAGTGCAGTGGCAGTCGCGACACCTGCGGCAGCACCAACAGACGCGGCAGTGGATGCACCAACAGCTGCCGGAACAGCTACGCCGTTTGCGGCTCCTACCGATGTAGAAGTGCTGAGTCCAGCTGCCGTGGCGGTAGCGACGCCGCTAGATGCGCCGACGCCCGGCATGATTGCCGTTGCGGTTGCTGTGGCGGTAGCGACACCATCCGATGCGCCAGCAGATGCGGCAGTGCTGAGCCCTGCGGCAGTGGCAGCGGCGACACCGTTCGATGCACCGACACCCGGCATGATTGCCGTGGCCGTTGCCGTCGCAGCAGCAGCGCCTGCGCTCGCGCCCATGCTAGCGACGGTCGACTGACCAACTGACGTTGCGGTCGCGATGCCCGCCGATGCGCCCGCCGATGCAGCGGTCGACGCACTGACAGCAGTCGGTGTAGCAACACCGGCAGATGCACCGACAGATGCGGCGGTGCTGAGGCCGGTAGCGGCAGCCGTAGCAACACCGGTCGACGCTCCGACACCAGCAGTGAGTCCTGCCGTGATAGCGGTAGCGGTAGCAACACCGGCAGACGCACCGACGGATGCGGCAGTTGATGCACCGACTGCCGTTGGGGCAGCGACACCTGCGCTCGCACCGACCGACGCCGCATTGCTGAGGCTTGTCGCAGTAGCGGTAGCAACACCGGCGGCTGCACCGACACTCGGCATGATTGCAGTAGCGATGGCACTCGCAGTGGCGGTTGCAGTGGTAGCACCGACAGATGCAGCAGTTGACTGCCCGACAGCAGTCGGTGTAGCTGCGCCAGCGGCAGCGCCGACAGCTGCGGAAGTGCTGAGTCCTGCGGCAGTAGCGGTGGCGACACCATTCGATGCACCGACACCAGGCAGAATTGCGGTGGCTGCTGCCGTGGCGGTAGCGACACCACTTGACGTGCTCGCGCTCGCGGCAGTGCTACGACCGACTGCTGTTGGTGTAGCGATGCCTGCGCTCGCGCCGGTGCTTGCGGTGGTCGACTGTCCAACCGCTGCGGCGGTAGCAACACCGGTCGATGCGCCAACACCCGGCATGATTGCCGTGGCAGTGGCTGCGGCAGTCGCAACACCAGCGGCAGCACCAACACCATTCGTAGTTGCTCGACCGACAGCAGTGGGAGTAGCAACACCGTTGGCGTTAGCACCAGCAGAGGCAGCGGTAGATGCACCAACAGCGGTCGGCGCAGCAGTACCAGCGGCAGCACCAACACCGTCCGTGGTTGCTCGACCTGTGGCACTAGCGGCAGCAACACCTGCGGCAGCGCCGACACCGTTCGTAGTAGCGCGACCTACGGACGTAGGTGTAGCAACACCGTTGGCGTTCGCGCCAACAGACGCAGCGGTCGATGCACCGACTGCCGTAGGCGTAGCAACACCGGCAGATGCACCAACGGAAGCGGAAGTACTGAGTGCCGTGGCAGTGGCGGTAGCAACACCGGCAGCTGCGCCGACACCAGGCATGATTGCTGTTGCGGTGGCTGCGGCAGTTGCAACACCAGCGACAGCACCGACAGATGCGGCGGTCGACTGTCCGACAGCAGTCGGTGTAGCGACACCGTTAGCGGCAGCACCGACAGCGTTCGTGGTCGCACGACCTACGGCAGTCGGTGTAGCGACACCGTTAGCGGCAGCACCAACACCGTTCGTAGTTGCACGACCGACGGCAGTCGGAGTAGCGACACCGTTAGCAGCAGCACCGACAGCGTTCGTGGTGGCACGACCAACAGCAGTCGGTGTAGCAACACCTGCGCTTGCACCAACAGCGTTCGTAGTTGCTCGACCAACAGCAGTCGGAGCAGCAACGCCAGTGGCAGCACCGACCGACGTGGAGGTGCTGAGGCCGGTAGCCGTGGCAGTAGCAACACCGTTTGCGGCAGCACCGACACCCGGCATGATCGCCGTAGCAACGGCAGTGGCCGTAGCGATGCCGTTTGACGCAGCTGCGACACTGGCAGCCGTTGAACGGCCTGTTGCGGTCGGAGTAGCGACGCCGTTAGCGTTAGCACCGACCACGTTGACTGTTGAACGACCGACGGCAGTTGGTGTCGCAACACCAGCAGCTGCGCCAACACCGGGCATGATTGCCGTAGCGATAGCGGCAGCGGCAGCAACACCGTTAGCGTTAGCACCGAGAGATGCAGCAGTAGAACGACCGACAGCGGTAGGTGCGGCAACACCGGCAGCAGCGCCGACACCGTTCGTGGTTGCTAGTCCCGTAGCAGATGCGGTAGCAACACCGTTCGCAACGGCACCAACAGCGTTCGTGGTAGAACGACCTGTAGCAGATGCAGTAGCGACACCGGCAGATGCACCACCGACAGATGCAGCCGTCCCGCGACCTACTGCCGTAGGTGTAGCAACACCATTTGCGGCGGCGCCAGCAGATGCGGCGGTTGATCGTCCAACTGCCGTAGGTGTGGCGATACCGGCAGATGCACCACCGACGGATGCAGCAGCCGACGCACCGACTGCCGTAGGTGTAGCGACACCGTTCGCAGCTGCGCCCACACCAGGCATGATTGCCGTAGCGACGGCGGTAGCCGTGGCGACACCGGCTGCGGCAGCACCAACAGCATTGAAGATGGAACGGCCGACGGCAGTAGGTGTAGCGACACCGTTGGCAGCACCACCGACGGATGCAGCAGCCGACGCACCGACGGCAGTAGGTGTAGCAACACCGTTCGCAGCGGCACCCACACCAGGCATGATCCTGGTGCCGACTGCCGTAGGTGTAGCAACGCCTGCGGCAGCACCGACAGCATTCGTTGTTGAACGACCAACGGCAGCAGGTGTGGCAACACCGGCAGATGCGCCAACACCATTCGTGGTAGAGCGGCCAACAGCAGTCGGTGTAGCAACACCGGCAGATGCGCCAACAGCATTCGTGGTGGCACGACCAACGGCAGTCGGTGCAGCAACGCCAGCGGCAGCACCAACAGCATTTGTGGTAGCTCGACCCGTGGCAGCGGCGGTAGCAACACCGGCAGACGCACCACCAACAGCATTCGTAGTTGCTCGACCGACAGCAGTCGGTGTAGCAACGCCAGCGGCAGCAGCACCAACAGCATTTGTGGTAGCTCTACCGACAGCAGTAGGCGCCGCAATACCGGCGGACGCGCCTATGGCTGCGAAGGTAGATCGACCTGTGGCTGTGGCAGCAGAGTTACCCGCGCGGTTAGTAGTTGTGGTGTTGGTAACAGCCGTCCAAATGACACCGATTTCGGTACCGTTGTCGAACAGCCGCAGGTTGTTCACTACACTGCTTGCGGTGTTGAACGACACATCCGGAGCAACTGCGGCACCTGATGTCGCAAGCGACGTGTACAGCGTCGTGTACGATGTCTCGCCTGCGCGCTTACGCTGGTATGTGAACGTGGTACCCGTGCGCGAGATGCGTAGTTGATCTGTGCTGACGTACGGAGCGTAGAGCGTCGTGACGAAACCGCCGAACAACGCCTCGTAGACGTACACGGCGGCGTCGGAGTGGCAGACCAGTCCCCAGTTCACGAGCGACGGGTCGAAACCGTTGTCGGCGGCCGAGAGCGCCACAGTCTTAGAGTGTGCTGGGTCACCCGGTGAGAACTCGATGAACCCGTCACCAGCAATAGTCTGTGTTCCGAATGCGCCAGAGTCCCACGTAGCTGCAACGCCCCCAGTCTTCTGGAGATCCCAGCCTGCTACGAGGCCGGTACTAGCTGTAACCGCAACGCCAGTCGCAGTCGCAGTAGAAGTTGCGCCTGCATTTGTAGCGGTGAGAGCGGTAGTCGACCATGTGATTGGCTGCTCAACCCCCCCGTCAAACAGTCGGATGCCACGGAAGTAGCTGTTTGCATCGTAGAACGATGAATCGATTGCAACGTCGGCTGCGGTCGTGATCGCTGACGTGTACTCGACCGTGAACGCTGTATCACCGGCTCGCCTGCGCTCGTACGTCCACACCGTGCCGACACGCTTAATCCTGAGGATGTCTGTGGGTTCTGACGGCGCTAGATCGAACTTCTGAACGCCAGACTCCCACACCTGGCAGAAGGCAGAGTCACTGACAAGGAAACCAAGTTCGACGGTATCCCAGTTGTCGTTCGCGTTCGTTGTCGACAGACCAATGATGCGGAAGCCGGTGTTCTCACCGAGCGTGAACTCCAGGTATCCGTCACCTGAAATGAACTGTGAGAACGATCCTGCATCGCCCCACGTAGCTGGCGTGCCGCCCGTCTTCTCTAGTGTCCAGCCAGCAGCCGAACCAACAGCCGCAGTGGCTGCTGATTGAGCAGGCTCAGCGATGTCCTCGTCCCACGAACCGCGCTGCGTGAGCGCGATGTCGAACCAGGCTAGATCAACGAGTTCTGGGTCGAATAGCCCGACGGGTGGCACGTCACGTCACCCTCTGCCATTCGAGGCGAGAGCCGCGCAGAAGCGTGATTGCCGATCCGGCGATCTCGCTGGCGAAGCGTGGGAACACGATGCCATTGCAGGTGGGGTTGTCGATGAAGCCCTCGATGTGCGCCAGATTTCCCGCCGTAGCGGCGCTCGTCGCGTTCGACGCGGCCGGCAGGTCATACGCCGCGTGACCCTCCGTCGTGGTCTTGCTCGTCGTCGTCAGGCTGTACTCCGAGACGTAGCGGAGAGCCGTCGGAGAACCAGGGCCGTAGATCGACCAGCGAGACCCGGTGGTCGTGGCCGCCGACGTGTACATCAACGTGAAACAGAACCAGTAGCGCTGCCCCTCGCGAACCGAGAACTGCAACTCCTTGACGTCGAGCAGGCGGTTCGCCGTCGCGTTGGCGTTCGCGATTGACACCGGGAGGATCTGCGTGAACACGGCGCCGATGGTCGGGTCGAGCCAGACACGATCGTGCGCCGACGACAGCGTCCCGTAGGGGCCACGCATGTACCGCCACGCGTCGTGCTCGGTGTAGATCAACGAGTCCTGTGGCATCAGCAAGACTTCAAGCATCTCGACGTCGACCGGCCCCGAGGCCCGATGGATCACGGTGATGCGACACGCCGCTGTCGTGGAGCGATTGCGGATGGTGACGTTCTTGATGGAGCGGTAGGTGCTCGCGGCGGGGCTACCCACGATGGTGGTCGTGGTTGCTGTGCTGACCAGTGTGTTGGTGCGCCCATCGGTAACAGCACCGGATGCCAGGTCACTCCACGTCGCGACAACATCGACCGTGGACGCGGATGCCGTGACGAGCCGCAACTCATCAGACGTCGATGCAAGCAGGATCACAGGACCTGCTGGTAGTGGAGGATCGACCCGGCCTTGGCGACGATCGCCGACGACGAAACCTCAGAGGCAAACCGTGCGATCACGGTACCGTTCCCTGCGGCGGTGATGAAGCCTTCGATCCATGCGCAGTTTGAGGCAGTCGACGCCGATGTTGCGTTGCAAGCGGCTGGCGAGTCGTAGACGTTGGCAATGCCCTCGTTGATCGTGCGGCTCGTCGTGGTGAGGCTGTACTCGCTCTTGTAGATCAGGAAACCGGTCGCTGGCCCGTTGATCGACCATCGCGAGCCGGTGGTCGTTGCCTGTGCCGTGTACATGATGAAGAAGCGAAACCAGTACGTGCTCCCGTTCACGACGGCGAACGAAAGCCCCGTGACGTCGGCGATCGTGTTGGCGCTGGCGTTGTTGTTCGTGACGTCGGCGGCGAGAACCACCGTCGAGAAGTCCGGCGAGGCAGCGTCGATGAGCGAGTCCTCGCGGCGCTTGATACGGCCGAACAGGTCGCGCACGGTCCACCCGCCGTGCTCGTCGTAGTGGAGAGCGTCACCCGCCAGAAGCGTGACCTTGACCAGCTCGGGGATGTTGGTGCCGTCCGAGTGGACCACCGTCACGTCTCCAGAGGTCGAGGCGTGGCGGTTGCGGATCGTCAGTGTCTTGACCGTGCGGTAGGTCGACGCTGCCGGTGAACCCACGACGGTGGTGGTCGTGGCGGTAGTGATCAACGTATTAGTCCGACCAGGCGTAACCGTTGAGCCTGACACGTCGACCCAGGACGCGTGAACGTCCTGGTTGATGGCTGCGCTCGTGATGACACGCAGCAGGTCTGACGTGCTGGCGAGCAGGATCATCGAGGTTTAGTCCTCGGTGATTGCAGTCGCCGTCGTCAGCTGCGGCGTAACTCCGTTGCCACACACGATATTTGGCGTAACGGTGCCCTTGTAGAGCAACACGCCAGCACCAGACACTGCGGTACCGAGACCGAAGTGCGTTGCAGTGCCAGAGCCACCAGTTCCCGCAGGAAATGTGACAGCGGCAACCGGAGACACCGAGTTACCGGTGACCGTGAAGCCTGCGCCAGAGCGAGCGACAGCTACGCGAGCGTACGAGGTGTACGCGATCTCGCTGGTGGTCTGGTCGCCAGCTTCGCCCGGGTCAGCGGTGTGCAGCGAGAAGTACAGAGAGCCGGCAGTAGCCGAGTTCTGAAGCCCACCGGCGTCACCGATGTTGGCGATGTCGGTGTTGTTGAACACCAGGAGAAGGAGAGAGTTTTCGAAGCTGTTGGTCTTAGACATTTAGAGTACTCCTGGGAGGCAGGTGAAAGCTGGCATGTATGTTGCAGTATGTCAGTTTCTTGCGTCTCGTCAACCTCCACCCTAGACACCCCTTGCAGTCTCTGGTAAGCTGGCTCGATGACTAACAAAGCAGAAGCAAAAACCCTGTATCTTCCACAGTTTGTAACTCCTCCTGGCGGCGAGGACAGGGATGACTTGTCAACTGTACAATGTACTGACTTCACCCACGACCGTGCTGATGTGGTCGCAATTAACGTGATCGCGGCTATGAGTAAGATGGAAGTGAACGAACTTTCCTCAGACTTGATTACTCTGGCGTTTGCTTACATAAGCCTGCGAAACTCAACCACCTCTAAGTAACTCAGCGACCCTTCTCGCGATTTTCTCGATGTCTTCTGGACTTAGTCCAGGGGTTACCGGGTTCGTGTCAGGTGTTGTGATTGTTATCCAAGGTGCTGTAGTTCCAGGGTTATGTACTGGGCAGTACGGTGGGACAACACCCCACCAAAATTGTGGGCACTGGCATGCCGGTTGAAGCTGCTGGTACCAGTCGTTAGGCCAGGTACTACACAAAGGGCACGGAATACTCGTACAACCGTGACAACTCATCGCGCCGCCAGTAGAAGCTCGATGGCTTCTTCAGTAAATCCTAGGTTATCAATCAGTTTCATTAGTTCACTCTTTATACGGTTGACTTCAAGGGTCAGAGGTTGTACCTTGGCAGCCTCTTCCTCAGCATTAGCTAGCTTTTTCTTGGCAACAGCCAGAGAATCTACGGTGGAGTGAAGTGAGGCACGAAGGACAGGATCAGTGAAATTCACTCCTCTAGCTTAGCTGTTTTACGCATGCCTAGCAACGTCCCGAACCCGAGCCCAAGCATTTCAAACGGTAGTAACCACAGCGAAACTTTTACTGCGACGACGAACGCGACGGTGGCTGCACTCCACTGGAGCATTGACCACATTGCTGCGGTCCAGGCCTTGTTCTCCTGAACACTGCGAACGTAACGTGTGTGACAGAAGTCCAGGCAGGTTGCGGCTGTGAACACGAGGATTCCCAGAAGAACAGTCATCATGTCTTTTTCTTCTTTCTCGGCGTCTGCGCTGCGTCATGGCACTTCTCGCAGTCGACTTTCTCGAATGACACTTTCCACCCAGAGCAAACCTTGCCACACTGCGTGCGGGTCGGACTCGTCAACGACGTCATATGCACGAGTCCGCCACTTTTGGGTGTTACAGGGGTCCAGTTCGCCATCCCTAAAGGTACGGTCGTTAGGATTCCTCAGCAACTAAGCTAAGTTAGCTTGTCATTACAGGCTCGTACGATTGACGATTATTACCGGTTCAGGCTTGACAAGGGACGGACGGTGGTTACCTTGACACCGTGAACTCCTACAAAGGCCGTAAGTTGAACCTCCACGAACGCGTTGAGGTTTATCGCAACCTGAACATGTCTGGTGCAGGTGCCTGGTATTCGGTGCGCCAGGGCGGTTACGTTGTAGGGCACACGTGTGATATCACGTTGATGGACGCTAAGTTTGTCGTGCGCAAAGGTGGGCGAGACCGTGTCCTGAAGACAGGTCGAAAGAACGTTCATGCGTGGGTAAGTGGTCTGGTGTGTCCGCGTGCCTACGATGAAGAAGGCCAAGGTGTAAAGGTGATGTACCGACCTCAGACCGGAGACAGCTTCTACACACACTACGCCGGTGATATTACGGTGTCTCTTCGTACTGCATTTCTGGTCTCACTAAGAATAGACGGTGTTACTGCTTGGCGAGTTAATGAATCATGAAAACTCGAATTCCCATCAAGAAGTACGTGGACGACCCGTCACTTTCGTGGGAGGATCGTTACCGTAAGCTTGAGGCACACCACAAAGAAGAAACTGAGTTTTTGATTGGTCGGATCGAAGAACTTGAATACGAAGTCGACAACCTAGAAGGGATCGCCAGTGGTCCCGGATATCAGTGGTAATCATGAATTGGTCAGAAGACGGTACGGCACGAGCCGGCCACCTAAAGTTTCGAGTCTGGGATAACGTGCGTAGCTACTGGGAGGTCTCATGTGGTGCGCACGTACTTGGTACGGGTGTGAGCAAGGATTTGGCTATGGCTAAATTTGACGCAAGCGCTCATGCTTACGCTCTTTTGAAGGTTGTAGAAGAGGAGTTGTTGTGAATGATAACGAAGGCATAATTGTTGCTACGGTAGCCGGATTTTTTCTGGCAGTGTTCTTGATTATCGCAGCGCTAACGCGCAAGGAGCCTTGCACGGGCTACGGAGGTCACTGGGAGGATCAGAACTGCCAGACACATCGCCACTTTGTCTGTCGTCCCTCGATTCAGAAGGCCGAGTTGGCGTGCAACTTCGAGAAGCGCACGCGATGCGACAAGGTTTGCGTGGGTGCCAGTGAGTAAACATCGTCACCGGTACTCTCCTGCTCGCCGAGAGGAGGCAGCCTGGATTCTAGACATCTGCGCCTCGTCACGTCGAGACCGCTACGAATGGGAGTGGGAGTCCAAGCTATGGGACGGGCCAGATGGTCGTCTGGTAAACACACGTGACGTATCGCTGGCGCTCGATGTCCACTGGCGTTCTGTATCGCTAGCGGATAGTGCGTTTTACGCCACGTTTACAGACGGTGTTGGTAATAGCCCGTTTCATTATGAATCGACATATCTGGAGGCAGCGCAGCGCCTGCGTGAAGGTTGGCAGTTGACAGGAGACAAATACTGCCCATTATGGAAGTATGAGTAACGTCATCATCCCAAAAGCCCAGGCTGGGGGGCTACTGACTCGCGACGAGTTTTACACGTGGGAGGGGCTGGGCGGGAAGCTTACGGATCCTACACCTTGGCGGACCACATGACAGTTTTCGTCATTCATATGGAGATCTGGAAAGAGTACGAGGCGAGGTACACCGACGGCTCCACCAAGATGATTACTTACGAAGTATCCGTGGTCGGAGACGTCTACTCCACCCGTAAGGCCGCTGAAGACGCGCTGCTTGCTGACGGGTTCGGACACGCCTCGATCGCGTGGTTTGATTGTGACTATGAGCGTAAGGCACGTGTCAAGGAACCCTTCAAGTGGGACGAGGCGGATATTGTGGAGAGGGAGATCAAGTGACCACGCGCTGGTACAGAGGCGACGAGACCGAGGGTTGGCAACCGTTCCCGGGGTACAAGCACATCTACGTCGACAAGGACGGCTTGCTTTATTTCTGGGACGAGACCGAATCTGAGGCATTTGGACCTTTCCAAACGCTCGTGGAGTGCTCACTATCTATGGGCCGATACGCGAGTTCGTTGTGAGCTACCAAGCCTACAGCGCAGCATTCAAAGCCTGGATTGCTGCTCAGCGTGAAGCAGACAAAATCTTGACCAGGGACCACCCGTGCCTAGACTCAAATTGCTGTTACCGCAATCCACCGTGTGAGAACTGTGAATTCGTTACGAAAACGGTTAGGTTGTGTGTCGGTCCTGCACCCGATCACCGAGATTATGGTCTGGTGCTATTGCACATGCGACCACTCGTGCCTAAGTTGGTACCTGAGTACTTCCACCTAACTCTAGAACTACTTCAATCATGGGAAGAATATGAAGCGATCCATCGATAAAGCCCTAGAACAAGCGGCGCATCTTTATGTGGATGCGGCCGACAGTTGTCTTCCAGACAAGCCGTACCAAAATCGGGTAAAGAACATCGCACGCTTCCGCCTTCAGAAGGAGGCGCTTGAGTTTGCGGCAGACTTCATGGAGCAGTGGACTCAGAACCTCCTGGACGGCGGCGACCGCAAGCGAGCGTGCGCTGCGGGTGTTGCCCAGCTGAGGGAGTCTGTGCTTGACATTGAGCGGGTTATCAAGGAAATTGAGGCGCGAAATGTTTGACACCCCGTACGAAAGCTGGTGCGCGAACGTGGCTTTTCTGATGCAGAAGTCTCCGAAAGCTGCTGTACGTGGTAGTGAGGAGCATGCGGTTCACTATCTAGAACGCATATTCGGAAACTACATGCTTACCCGTACCTTCCTAGAGACTGACACCACCCCAGAAGAGTTCGTCAAAGAGTTAGGGTACGGCACATGAAGATCGCCGTAGACGTCTGCATAGGTCGTGACGGTGCCAAGCTCCTGCGCTACTTCGGCCACGAAGTGATCGAGGCTGAGCACGCCGAGAGTGACCGTGATTGGTTTGCTCGTGCGATTACTGCCGGTGCGGAGTACTTCATATCTGCCGACGCTGACATTGAGATCCTGGCGTACGATGCTAACGTGCGCTTCTTCCGTGCCAAACAAGGTGTAAGTGGATTAGTTACCGCGCAGCGGTTTCTTTCCAGAGACAAAAGGCGCGAGAAGCTTGACAGGCGCACCAAGGCTGATTAGATTGCAGGTACCTTGAAGACCAGACTGAATCATCAAATCAACGCTCCTGAAGTTCGCATCACCGAAGGCCCTGCCACAGGTGTCATGACACACGGTGCTGCAATGCTACTAGCCACCGAACACGGGATGGATCTCATTGAGATTGCACCGGGTGCTAAGCCGCCGGTCTGCATCATCCAAGAGCTAGGTAAGTGGAAGTACGACCAGGCAAAACGCGAGAAGGCGCAGAAGCAGACGGTCGTCGAGACCAAGCAGATTCAAATCCGCCCTGTCACGGAGCAGCACGACCTTGATTTCAAGACGCGCCAGGCTAAAGAGTTCCTCGAAGCCGGTCATCGGGTTCGCATTGTAGTGAAGTTCCACGGGCGCGAGCTTGCTCACCCGGACGAAGGTAACCAAGCTCTCGACAGACTGATCGAAGCATTGGACTGCAAGGTCGACTCACGTACGGGCCTTGAGGGTAAGCAGATTATTGCGAATGTGAGTAAGAAATCGTGACCGTCTACGTGGTTGGGGTGTGGTCTGGTAGCGAGTATGGCATTCAAGGTGTGTACAAAACAAAGGAGCGAATGCTTAAAGACTGGTCTGGCAAGGGTAACTGGACTTACTGGCGAAGGAAGCTCAAATGAGTAACAACGGACCTGTGGATCCTTACCGCACACCCGGACGTGTAGCTGATCTAGCAGATCCGGAACCGGAATATGAACGCTGCACGTTGTGTGACGGTACGGCGCTAGTGTTTGTGGGCTATGAGTTCGCGTGGGCACAAATTGATTGCACGTGCCACAAAGGAGTTACTTGGGATTCCTACATTGAAGTTGAACGCTGGATCTATCGAGATAGGAAAGTGCCGTGGAAATCACATTCACAAAAGTAAAGCTACCTTGGGGCTGGCTCTCTAACATGAGCCCACACCCAATCGACATCCTAGGTACGGTCTGGCCAACGGCAGAGCATCTGTTCCAAGCACTCCGCTTCGACGTTCATTCTCCGATTCGTGAGGAGATCCGAGCGCAGAAGTCGCCCATGACTGCGAAGATGGTTGCGAAGCGTTACGTAGATCAAATGACCAAGGTACCTCGCAGCCGGGAGGATCTAGACTCGATGCGTCTTGTTCTCCTACTTAAGGTGGAGGAACACCCGGACCTCAAGACCAAACTACTTGGGACCGGAGACGCCGTTATCATCGAGAACGTCACTGCGCGTCCGAATGAGTCTGGGCTCTTCTGGGGTGCGGCTCGTAATCCAGACGGTACCTGGCGCGGTAACAACGCGCTGGGCAAAGAGTGGATGACGGTTCGTTGGACGCTTAGGCTACCGCGCCCCGTGGAGTCACCGTGACACGTGACGAAGCGATCACCTGGCTCCAAGCAAACGGTTGGCCTAACGCAAGCGCTCATTTCTGGAACAGTAAGAAAGGGCACACCATCTGTTTACCGATGGGGTCTAAAGAAGACCTGGACAACGGCATCAGTCTATACGCCGGTATGTTGTTCATCACCCTGCATGAGGGTAAATGGTTGGTCGAGGATCATCACATGATGAGCCGATCGTTCTCGACTCTAGAAGAGGCGTGTCGTGAAACGCTGATTCTGGCGAAGTACCTAATGCCCTGGATCAGGCTACCGCGCCCCGTTGCAGAGTAACGGGCACACACGTGCAGAGCGTATAGCTGCCGTGCGAGGCGCAGTCTCTGTCATGCAGCACCAGCGCCTCGTCCGGACCGCTAGTTAAAAACCACTGCTCTATGAAATCCTCATACTCTTGATCTTCTTCATCAAGCTCGGGCTCAGGCGCGGGTTCATGAAGAGAACCACTCACTGCTGACCCTCAGCGCACAGCATGCATTCTTTGCAGTGATCACAAAGTGGATCATCTGTTTCTGGATGCTCACCGTTGCAGTGATCCTCTGGTGTTTCTAATTCGTCAGCCTTACCGGCCGTGTCGCCGCCTGCTGTGGTGTCAGAACCGGCCATGCTCGTGTGACGAGGGTTACGACGTGAGTAACCGCCGACGCCGTGTGCTCCTGCACCGCCGCCTGACGTCCCGCCTCCGGGCTTACCCTTGCCGCCAGGCTCTGGGGGAAGAACCCCTGGCGGAAGCCCCGTCTTCGGATCCATGCCGTCCACGAGCACACCAAGCGGTGGCAGTGCCATGAAGCCCGGCGACTTGTAGCCTGGCGACAGGCTCGTGTCGAACGAGTATTCGCCACCGAAGCGAAGCTTAGCGACGGTGTCCGTGTCGAGCACGCCGTGCTTGATGTAGATTGCATCTACGCGTGCCTGCGCGAGACGAGCGTTCGCCTTCTGCTCGTCGGTCAGCTGCCAGAGTGGATGCCACTTAACGCCCCACTTCTTCGGGATCTTGCGCTGGCGTAGGCCACGCATGATCATCTCAGCAAACAACCGAATGATAGGCCCGATTTCATCTCTCTGTAGAGACGACAACTTATCGTAGTAATAGCGAAGATCGTCTCCCATTTCGGAAGCATCGCTCTTGGCACCGCCGCCCATCAACACACTTAGAGGAGTGTCAATAGTTGCAGCGAAGCGACGAGACAGTTGGTTTAGAAGGTCCGGAAGACCGGCAACGTTCACCGACTGACGTTCAAACTTCTCGTTATTGTCAATCAGGATTGCGCGGGCGACAGACCGTCCGAGGTTCATCGCACGCATCTTCGCGTTGAGCTTGTCTTCCTCGCGCATCACGAGGTGGTTCAGCCCCTCGATGGAGAAGACGGCCTGTGAGAAGTCAGTGACGATTAGACCGGCTGCCGACCACGCGATGTTGAAGTCACGAAGGATTTCATAGATCTGTGTGTAGATCGAGAGACCCCAGTACGCTCCACAGTCATTGTGGGTTTGTGAGTACTTAGAGATCGAACCGTCGTTGAAGATAACCAGACGCGATTCGTGGATTAGTACGTCTTTAGCTTGTGGCTTTGTGGCAGCAGTTTTTACCGAGTGGCCCTGTAGGAAACCGTTTGTGTAGCGCTGAAGCTGCCAGAGCTTTACTTCACCAAACTTAGGCTCTAGCTCGTTCTCGTAGAACGTGTGCGGGGTTAGATCCATTGGCTCCAGGTTTGTGAGGAACTCAATGTTGCTGACCTTACTACGGTCGAGCGGGCGATCCATTGTCTTGTTGTCTCGGACGCCAATTAGAATCGCGGCTCCTCCGAGTGCTCGCTTCTGAGCCATCGCCTTCTTGATGACCTTGTCGACCTCTAACTCACGAAGACGGTTCTCAATCTCTTCCTTGAGATCCTCAAACTGCCCCTCGTCGGCGATGCTGATTTCGTACCCCTGACGGAAGGCGTCTTCAACCGGGCCACGGGCTGCTCGCTTGCCTAGATCATCACTTTCGTAAATCTCTGTACACTGCGTGTAACTTAGGTGAATAGGCGTGAAGTCGTGCGTGACACGCTTGTCGTGTAACGCCTGGCCGATTCCGGTGATTGCGGAACCCCAGCCGTCTAGCCTACTATCCTGCCGTGTGTTCGACTTAGGCCGACCGCGCTTATTCCCGCTAACCCCCTTAGGAAAAGTACCCTTGGGTGTGCGAGGAGGTTCCTGATTGCTCATGCACAGAGTGTGCCATGTAACCTGATCTTTGGCAGAACAGGGCCTGTTATCAGGGAGTCTCAGGGCGTCGGCCGTAGTTATCCAAGTACAATGAGAGTACTAGGTAAAAACGTATTAATCCAACAGGATGCAGCTATAAACATGTCAGCTGGAGGGCTGCATTTGATTCAAGGGAAAGAGGAATATCCAAACTTCGGGACGGTCCTTGAAATCGGTAAGGAAGTCAAGTGTGTGCAGGTAGGCGACCGCGTCGTCTTCCAGCGCAAGCCGGGTTCCGCCATCTCTCCGGAAGCACGCTCTGGTGATGAGTACTTCGGTCTTCTAGTGCTGCCCGACGAGCACATTCTGGCGGTGGTCGATGAAGGCTAAGGTATCGGAACTAATCCAAGAAGCGAAGAAGCGTTCGTATGAGCAGGCGATGATTCGCCACGGACGTGAGCCCACTGTCCACGAGGTGGAGTCAGTGTTCTTCAACGCTCAACTAGCGATGATTGCTGCCCTACTATGTGAAGACGACGACATGCTAGGTGACTACTGGGCCGGGGTTATCACGGTGATTCGCGGCGGTGAGCAGTCGGAGGCGTCGTGACGGGCGAAGAGCTTTATCGGCTAATCAAGCTGTCTTACGACCACGTAGGCAAATACGGTCGGGAAGGCGCCCGCATTTATCGTGCGGTCGTCGAACTAGACGGACTTTTTCGCATGTGGAAGAAGCGTGCAGAGGATCTAGGTTACCGAGAGCCTGAAGACGAAAAGCCTGCTGTAGAGTAGACTTATGTGTGAAACCTGGTAACGGTCGCAAAGCTCAGGCTCCGTGTGGTCACCCCGGAGAAGTGGTTGTCGGTACGTTCGTAGCATGCCTCAGGGGCTGCGAGACTTCGGCTGAAGAGGCTCCATCAATCGAGCACTGCCCTTCTTGTTGGGACGATGATGTTGATCAGGACTACGAGCTTGACCCGATCTACTTGATGTGGAACCCTGGTGCCACACGTTTCAATCGACGTTGCTGGGAGTGTGGGCATCTGTGGGTCTACTTAGGCCTTGGCCGGTAGGCGCGACACGACGGCCTTCGGGTCGACGGTGAACCACTTGGCTCTACGAGCCGTACCTCGGTTCAGCAGCTGCATATCGGAGCGCTGAAGAGCAATCAGAGCGCCACTCACGCGACTCAGACGTGCTCCCGTAAAGTGCATCAACTCCTGAGTTGTCATCGGGCGCTCCGCGATTAGGCGCCTAATCTCGGCATTGAGGTCCTTGGTGCTCGCGTGATCCCCGATTCGGGCGGTCCACTGCGGGAAGTCTTCGGACCCGACATTGACAACACGCTGATCAGAGCGCAGAGTGCGAATGGCTTCGGTGACCTTGTTCACCGATAGCCCGGTAGCTTTCGCAATGTGCATGATGTTCATCGACACCCCTTTCAGGGCTGCTTCCACTTGCTCCTTGGGCTGCCTGGGGGCGCGTGCCTGACGTGGCTGACGTGCCGTCTTGGCTTGCTCGGTGTGGTCTCCGGTACCACGAGCAATCTGAAGCTTCTCGATTAGCTCCAGGGCCTGTGCTTCAAGCTCCTTGGCCTGCTCCTGCACGATGTGAAGGTTCGCTTGAATCAACTCTACACTCTTCTCGGTCTGCATTTCCACGGTCGTCTCCTGGGTAAGGGTTGCGGTTTCAGTGATTTCATTGTCTGGATTCAGCATGACTTCTCTCTGTGCAGATGCGGTGCCATGTTGCGTCTGTGTGGGTTCAGGGGGTTAGGCGCACCGGGGTGTGCGCCGTGTTCAAATCTTGTTGCGCAGTGCGTCTTGGGCGCACCTCTTGACGAGCAATCAAACGTGCTTATTGTAGTTGCATGGACGAATATGACTGGATCCTGATTGCAGAGCGAGAGATCGCTCGCCCCATTGCCTGTGAGATTCTCAACACATGCGCCTCGACACGATCAGACCGCCTGATTGCTGTAGCCGACGAGCTAGGACACGACGCCAATAGCGCCGCTGCCGTGCTGGCGGAAATGGCCTGGGGCGAAGCGGCTCTACATAGAGGGTGGGTGCAAGGCTCGAAAAACATGAAGCTGTACTATGAAATTTGTGCAGAAGCGGAGTCCTTGCTCAGGTGTGGCTGGTTTCCTGGAGAACCCGTGTTTCTCTATTATGGTGAAGGTGTGATGGTGACCACTCATGACTAAAGGTTGTCACGGCAAACTTCGTACCCCGCTGGGGAACCGACTACTCGTTGCTCTTTCTACGAATCTTGAAGACCCGGAGCTTGTCGAGTGTATGGATAAGCTCAGAACGGTGCCTGCGATGGCAGGAAAGACGGAGGCTGAGATGCGAGAGTTCCTGGAACAGTTGATTAGCAGGGTGCCAAACAAGTGCCCGGATTGTGGTGGAAAGAGTGACTAAGTACTTTATTCAGTTCAAGGGTACGTGCAAGAAGTGCAAACGTGAGGTTGACGTGGTCTCAACAAGCGCTGGCGAGGGGTTGTTCCTATCATACCACTTCAAGCCTGGCACGCTTTCTTTTTGTGAATCTTCGCTAGAGGGGTTTAGCCGTGTTTGAATTTTTCTTGGTTTGGATATTGATTGCTGCTATAAGCGGCCCGCTGGTTGCTATGACGTTACATCAGGATTACAAACGCCCAGTAAATGAGGCGGTAGCCGCAGGTCTACTAAGTGCTGCGTTTTCTCCGCTTATCTTAGTCGGCTTGTTTTGCTTTGGTTTGTACAAAGGTGTGCCTGAGATTGGGCGTGGCTTCATCGGCCTCTATAGACTGATTCCACGCAAGCCGAAGCTGCCGAAGGCGAGGGTTGTGTAATGTTTCCCGCACTTGTCGGTTTGTGGTTGGTTGCTGGGACCGTTGGCGTGATGTGTGTGATCTTGAGTGACGCAGGGATGCGTAGACCAGCTGAGGAGAATCTGGCACTTAGTTTGCTGATGTACCTTATCTGGCCTGTCTTCCTTGTGTGGAAGGGACTGCCCTTCCTTTGTCGTGGGTTCAAGGGGCTACTTAGGAGAGATTCATGATTACTCCAAGTGAATACAAGATAATGTGCCACAACGGTGATGCTGAGATCGAGCAAGCTATTGATGCTGCGATCCGTAACTCGTCCCGGCGAGGCATGGGCATTACGATTCAAGTGCGTAGGCACTGGTCCCGTGAAGCCATCGACACGGTTCTACGTAGTTACCAGCTGTTAGGCTGGCGTGCGAATTATGTTGACGACTGGCGTGACGGTGATTACCTTGCACTGGAGGCACCGTGAAGCTAGAGCGAATCACACTGGGTACACAGCGAACGCGACGCGTTACCTTGAAGCCTGGTCAGTACAGTGACGGGAATGAGATTGTTATTCTCAAGGAGCCGGTAGATATTGACCTGGTGGAACGTTTTCACTACCAGTGGGATGTCCTCAAAGAGGGCTCCCTTGACTGGTACCCTTTGCGATATCTGTGGTCCACAGCTACTCCCGTCGGCCAGAAGTCTGCTCCAGAACGAACCGTAACGAAGCTAGAACTGCCTTGGTACAAGCGTTGGTTCGCTCCCAGGATTCCTCAAGCTAAGGTTGTGAAAGAGTGACCGCTATCACAATTATTCTGGTGATCTTCAGCCTGCTGTGCCTGTGTGCGTTGTTAGTCATGTGGGGCGTCATGATCGGTATGCGCATCATGTGTGAGATCTGGGCTCCGCAAGAGACCTACGAGAATCTGTACGGTCCAAAAGGTACGATTCAGCCTGGCTGGCTTGAAACTAAAGTGTTCAAGATCCTGAGGCGCCCATGAGTCGCGGTGATCTAACTCCGTACATGATTGAGGTGAATCGAGTCGCTCTGCTTCTCGAAGCGGAATGGCAACGTGTAGATCCTAAGTCCGGTGTTGCCAAGCATCCGGTTAGTTATCGTGCCAATTTCGCAGACATGGCTAAGGTCGTGGTGAACGACAATATGGCACGCGGGCTATTCCCACCAGACACTCGTGAAATCGGAGTGCGTATAGAAGAGATGTTGCGTGAGCGTCCGATGTATACGTCCGAAGTGATCACACGTTTAGGCGTCCAACATACTACGGTTATTCGCCAGAACGTTGAAGACATGATCTACGACTTTGTTCAGGCGGGCGCGATTAGTATCGATCCTGAATCACGTTTACATTGGATTGGTGTATGAAGGAATTCACACGCGATAGTATCGCTCGCCATCTCTTCGGTATCATGAACGGCGAGCGTTTCGAGAAACTGCGTTCCACGCCAGGGTATCATGCAGGCATGATGCGTCGCCCTCCTTCTACAGAAAGTGCGCTAAACGACATGTGGAAGTACTATGTCGAGCACGGGTGGGATGCTGGCTACCTGCGGTTAGCCGACGAAATAGTTTCGAAAGGATACAAGCCATGAGTAAGCATGTTCAAAAAGCTACGCGTTCGGGCGCGCTGTGTAAGTGTGGGTGTGGTGGTGAAGTTCCACAGGCACCTGGTGCCGGTCGCCCCGGTGTTTGGATCCCGGGTCACAAGCCCGGTCGTGCGCTTGCACGCAACTGTGGTTGTGGTTGTGGGTTGCCAGTAGTTCGTATGAGTGTGCGTGGACCACTGCCCAAGTTCTTCCCTGGACACTCTCCTTCTGCCAAGAAGTATCCAACCAGGAACAAGGTACCGTGAGCCAGTTAGATTTACCTGCTAACGCACTGTTACCTGGTGACGAAATCGTCGGCTGGCGTTCTCCAGGGACTACCGGCTGGAGCACTCCCAGTCAGGCTCCTGCGGGAAAGTGGACCATTGGTCACTCTAAGGATGGTGATTGGTACGACGCGCTGAGTGGCGGTTACATGTTTCCGGTGACTCACAATTACATCTTTAGAGTAAAGCGTGGTGATTCAACGGCTACTGGAGAGGTCATCATCACTGCCAACGAGATTAAGGTTGGTGATCACGTTATTGGTTATCAGAACCCGGGGGTTTCGGAGTGGCGCCTAGTCGATTGGGTTATTGCTGAGGTACCTAAACCGGGACGTAGTTATCACATTACGATTAAAGGTGAGTCCGTGATTGACACCAGTTATTCCGGGAAGATTAAGGTCATTCGCGGTACCACTAAGCCTAAGAGTCAGTGGAATGGGAAGTGTCTACTCTGCAACAAGAACACGCTGACGCTCTTCCAGTCTGTTGAGCATGAGGGTGGACAGTGTCTGTAACTATTATGATGGCAGACCTTGCGGACGCCGATGAACGTACTTATGGTGAGTGTGTGGAGGAGACAGTATGATTGCCCTCGTAGTCGGTTTTGTGTTGTCTTGTTGTGCTGGTTTAATCTGGCTTTTTGGTGAAGTTGAGCGAGCAGATGCTAGCCGAGATCCAGTTAAACTGGAAGTATTTGCTATCGGGCTCATGGGTGCAGCGGCTTTGATTGCGTTTGGCGTAGCTTTGCACCTGAGCTATGAGCAACCCGATCCTCCCAACTACGTTCCCATCCTAGTTCGTGTTCCACTTCAAGCGGAGATTCCGTGATCGAACTTCCTGATCCCGATCAGACCATGCTTCTTCGTAAGATAGCGCAACTAGATACGCTGCTTCGTGAGCTTCTAACAAGTTCAACCACCCCCGTCCAGTTTAATCTGGCAAGTCGGGCTATTGAACTCAACCGTTCAATCTACACACAGGTAAATAAATGATCCATCCAACTCTCTATAAGCTCAGCAGCAAAGGCGCACTACAGTCCTGGCAAATCCAGGTCGAAGGAACTACCATTGTTACCACCCATGGTCAGGTTGGCGGGGCGCTGCAAGTTGCTCGTGACACCATCACGAAGGGTAAGAACGAAGGCAAGAAGAACGCTACTACGCCAGAGCAGCAAGCCCTTGCGGAAGCAGAAGCAAAGTGGACCAAGCAACTCAAGAAGGGTTACGTCCAGTCCGAAGAAGCGGCTCGTGCCGGTGAAGTCGACGCGCTGATTACGGGTGGCATCTCGCCGATGCTGGCTCACAAGTTCTCGGAGCATGCAGACAAGATCACGTTCCCCTGCTACGTACAGCCCAAGTTGGATGGGCACAGGTGTATTGCTCAGGTCGATATGAAGGGTGACGTGAGTCTATGGACTCGTACGCGCAAGCCCATTCACTCGATGCCTCATATCGAGACGGCGATTGCGTCCTTAAACCTGCCGCGAGGTACAATTCTCGACGGTGAGCTTTACTCCCACACCCATAAGGACCAGTTTAGTAAGCTGACCTCGCTGATTCGTGGTTCGACTCCGAAGCCTGAAGGTGAGATTGTGGAGTATCATGTCTATGACCTGGCCTCTTCGGAGGATGACTTCTCCAACCGACACACCTCGCTCCAGTTCCTGCTCAACATGATTGGTACCGGTCCGCTGGTTCTGGTCCAGACCGAGTTTGCGAACGACGAGATCGACCTGGAAGCAGCATTTCGTGCGTACCTCGCGCAGGGTTACGAGGGTGCGATGGCCCGCAACGCCGACAGCAAGTACGAGAACAAGCGCTCGTTTGGCCTTCAGAAGGTCAAGGAGTTCATGGAGGGTGACTTTACGGTCGTCGGCATTGAAGAGGGTCGTGGTAAGCTCGCCGGCCACGTCGGCGCGTTCGTCTTCGAGGCACCTAATGGCGAGAAGTTCCGAGCCAAGATGAAGGGTGACACGGCTCTACTCAAGACCTATTTTGAGAACCCGGAGACGGTCATCGGTCGTCTGGCCGAGGTCCACTACTTCGAGCTTTCGGAGTATGGGATTCCCCGGTTCCCGGTTGCACACCGGTTTAAGGAGTTGCTGTGAGTAACATCAAGGTAGTTGTGCAGCGGTCAAAGTGGCTGCGTGGCGAGGGTACTTCGGCCAGTAAACTTCTTCGCCCTTCGGACGGTAAGATGTGCTGTCTTGGTTTCGCTTGCCTCGCTCTCGGTGCGACCGAAGCTCAGATTAAGGGTGCAGCCTCGCCGGCTGACGTTGTGGATGTATCCGAAAACTTGTTGCCAATTAGGCATCGAGTAAGGGAAAACGGTCGTTGGCACCCAGAAGCGATCAGTGACGCAATGGTCATCAATGATGCACAAGGTATTACCGATGCCCAGCGAGAACCCGAGTTGGTTGCGCTGCTGGCACGGGTCGGTATTGACCTGGAGTTCGTAGACTGATGTTTGGTATGTTCGACGTACTCGACGATGCGAAGAGGCTCTTTCACGACTTCCATGTGAAGGAGTGGAAGACCTTAGACATTAACTATGAGCAGCCTCGCGTGGAACGTCTGTGGGTGCAATTGGGTAGCTACCGCATCTACCTACACGTGATCCACAAGTGCAACGGTGGGGCGCTCTACCACCCTCACCCTTGGGAGTCGGCGGTCGAGATTCTCGCTGGCTCTTACCGAATGGGCCTAGGTCGTGAGATCTACGGCGAGCCTCCTGTTACTGCCACGCTGGTTCTCGGCGCCGGTTCTCAGTACGAGATGCGCGACCCTTCGGGTTGGCACTACGTCGAGCCTATCACGCCTGTGGTGCTTTCGATTATGGTTACCGGCGAGCGCTTTGCTAGGTCTATTCCTGCTTCCACGGTTCCTAAGACTTCACTCGGACCTCTGCCGGAAGGTCGTGCTGAGGAGATTTACTCGATGTTTAAGGGGTTACTATGAGCCTAGCTGAAGAACTACGCAAGATCTCCGACGCTGCTCCTGCCGAGCTACGTGCGCTCGCTAATGCAAAGGCTGCTACCGCAATCAAAGAGATTGTTGGTGCGTGTGAGCAAGCCGCACGAAAAGCGGCGGCGCTGGGCACGTACTATGCTGTTTATGCCTGCCCTCCTCCACGTATTGCTGGTGTGGAGTGGGACCCACTTGCCAAATCTATTATGGCTTATCTGATGGGACAAGGTTTTAGAGTCCATCTGGAGACTAAAGCTTCTCCGTATTCTGGTCGACAATATCTCTACATTAGAATGGACTGGGACAAGTAATGCCTAGTATTAACATCGAGCGATTTGCGAAACCGCTGCCTAACTCGGGAGATACTCGTAGAGTTTACGAGCGTGTGAAGAAGGGTTCAGTCATTTATCTTAAAGGTAAGGGCATATACGAGCTAACAACTACAGTCGAGATGGAGGTCACCAGAATATATAAGTACGGACGATGGGAGTTTGAGGATTACCATCCGGAGACTGCGCGCACTGTCACTAGTAACTGGCAACGCTTCAAACTCTGGCTGATGGGTCCTAAGCTTCCTAAGGCAAAGGCGCTGCGATGAAGACAATTGCTCTAGTGTTCGGCGAGATGGGTGCTGGTAAATCCTACCTAGCCCAGAAGTTCGCCAATGCCCACGATTTCACGTTCATCGAAGGTGACGCTCTATTGCCTGTGGAGATGGCAGAGCGTGTTGCTCGATTCAAAGGTCCCGATGCTGAGATGTTGGAGGACCTGGTTTGGGCGCTGCGTATCAGCGGGGCTGCGCTAAGTCGTGCCTCTGCGCGTGGGATTGTAATCTCACAAGCACTCTATCGCGACTGTGATCGCAAGAAGATTATCGATTTCTGGAAGCGCTCCGGCTTCTTCGTCGACACGTATTGGGTACGCGCTCCGTTCTGGAAGAACCTTCGTCAGCTGTGGTCGCGTGAGCGAGGGCTGCGTTGGATCTGGTTCTGGTTAAAGAGTAAGCTTTTCTTTCAAAAGCCTACGCATTCACACGAGGTATGGGACAATGAGTAAGCCACATCAAGATTCTATGGGTGTCGACATTCGCGTGGGTGACTTCCTGGTGTTTGCTGCACCGTCTGGTCGTTCGTCAGCAGAGCTACGTTTTGGGTTCGTCAAAGACCTTCGCTATGAGCGGAAGGACCCAAACGGTACGCCGAAGCTGGCTGCAATCGTCGCTGAGAAGGGGTATCTGCACGACCCAAAGGGCGGTTATGTGCGAGACCCTTCGGGCGGGCTAGTCCGTGACTGGGTGCTTTCTCGCACCGGCAGCCTGTGCTCGCTTTACACTCACTACACGCTGGTGGTTCCACCGGAGGTTGTTCCGGGTCGGATTCGTAAGATGATGGTGGAGGCATGATGGGCCACTACGAATGTCGTAAGTGTGACCAGCGTTATGACAAGTGCAGTTGTACTAGGCCGGTTTATCGCCCAGCAGGTGAGGTCAGACTTTCGCCCGAGCAGATAGTCGATAAAATAATCGATATCCTAGAATCCGAGCCTGCTGAAGAAGCTGTCAAATTGATTAAAGCCAAGTTCAATTACGGTGAGTGGTACTAAGTAACTGAAATAACTTGTAAAAAATTTTTTGACTTCTACTATTTGAGGAAAATATTTTACATATATAGGGATTTTTATTGTCGTTGCGCCCAGCCGGGTGGGTCTTAACGTACCCAGGTGCCTTGAACGAGCTGGCACGCTTCTTGCACACGTGGCCTTGGCACGCTAGATGCTAGGGGTAAGGTGTTGGCACGCAACATTTGAGCTCGCCATGTTGGCACACCCCTTGCCGCGCCCTACCCTTGGCACACTACATGCCCATGGTACTACTTGGCACGAGCATTGCCATGGCCGACCATGGTGCCCGGACCACGAACGGGCGACGCATCGCGGATCGCTTTGTTCGTGTAGTACGCTTCACACAGGGGAACCCACTCCATACCATAGATGCGAGCGTACTCAGCACGGGCATTGTCATCGCACGCCATAGCAACATCAAGCATGACTGCCAGGGTAGACGGTGCGCTATCCGACTCCGGGCAGTCGCAGATCAGACCAAGGCAGGGACAGATAAAGAGCGATTCGTAAGCGCCTTCGGTGTTCATACGATGACTCTACAGGAAACAGGTTCCAGTGAAACGAAAAACGACCGAGAGATCTCGGTCGTTACCCCGGACATAACCGATAGGCCGGTTAGGTAAGCTCCAGCATCATAGCGCGCTGAGAAGTGTTATCCAGAGCGGTCACCACGAGCGCATCGCACGCAGCGATCCGGGCGAGGAAGGCGGAAACGGTATCGGCACCGAGCAGGGTAGCCAGACCATTGCACTCCGACCGCATACGCTCGATACGCTCGATAAGAGACGCGCCAGCGATACGCTTGAGATCGCCAGACTTGGCTTCGCAATCCTTCTCAAGCCGCGCCAGATCGGCGGTAAACGATTCCGTGAGCGCGCTTCCGATCGACTCGGTATCCATGTGCGACCAAGCGTAGATCCCACGTCCCATGATCGGCCGGAGGGCAACCACGAGATCGAGCGCGCGAGCGGCATTGAACGGCTGAACGTAGATCCCGAGATCCGTGTCACGAGCGCCGTAGTGGTTCACGAGACACGCCATCACACGAGTCTGGAGATCGTCGGATGCGATCAGGGTATCGCGCACCCGGCGGTTAAAGTCAGCGAGGACCATACGCGCACCCTCGTGATCCGGAGCGTCACACTCGATAACGCCATCGTGCGAGAGGGTGATCAACGCCTCTTTCGCTCCGAGCGAATCGCTCGCGAGATCGTTATCGAAAAACCCGATCTTCCACGCGCTAGCGTACTTGCCAGCGGTAGGAGCGTTGCGGGCGACAAAGCCGCCATGGTTGAGGATCTGCGTCGCCTTTCCGAGCAGGCCGACGAGACCGGGTGCGCGGCCAAAGGCCTTCTCAGGCAATCCCAGAGTAACGCGCACACTCTCGACGGATGCCCATTCGATCAGTGACTGGCGAGACTTGCCGGAGATCGAGTCAATGACCGTGCGAACCTTGCCAAAGGCGACGATGGTTCCCACGCCGCTAGCCAGCGTCGGATCAACCACTCGACCATTGTAACCGGCCTGCGTTGCGCCAGCGATGCGAGCCATCGCGGTCGCGGTCGCGATAGCGTCGGCTGACTGGCTACGAGTCTGCGAACCACCGCGACGGGTGCGGGCGGCACGCGCCGCAACATTCGCGGCACCCTCGTTCGCAACGTTCGTGAGCGCACCCGTGAGGGTAGACGCGTCAACCGTGCGGGCGATCTGAACGGGTGCAACGGGTGCGACCGGTCCCGGGATCGAATTCATGGTGATCACCATGCGCCGCGTTTGGCCGGCCAGCTTGACCACGGCACGATCCGACGGAGCGAGAGCAGAGTACACGCTACCAATGGCGCGGAAATCGTTGGAAACGCGGTCACAATCGGCCATGGTCTGACAAGCGTTGACGAGCGCCAGACACTCAGAGAGCAGCGACGGGCGAAAAAGGTTGCCGAGGTTAGCGAGGGACATTCCGAGGATCGTGAGGGACATTTTGATTTCCTTTGTTCCGGGTTTCGAGTGGCAAGACCATCCTAGGGATCCTTGTTTCCCACGTCAAGCGCCTAAGAAACTATTTCGTGAGGATCCCTAGTTCCCTTTTGAAAACCGTGCGGATCTCGTCGACAACATCACAGGCCGGATGATTCGTTTGGAGCCATGCCAGGAATGCGATCCCTAATGTCGCGAAACACGCGACCACATACAACCACATGAGGCGAGGATCCGGGATTGTCGCAACCACGGTAGGGTTTTTCCCCGGGCGAACGATCGCGCCATGCCAGGGATCGAGCCATACGACCACGGCACCCGGACGAACGGTGATTCGGTATGGTGTGCGGGTTTTCAGGACATGTGCGATTTCGTCGCGAGTCAAGATCCTACAGGACAAATGGCACTCCACATGCGAGGAGGAAATGGTTGCGTTCCTGGCTAGTACACAAGTCATCCGCTAGCGCATGTGCGACATGGTACACACCGAGCAGGTAGGTCGGATCCTGACTTGTGCGTCGCGCGCGGTCAATCGCTCGCGCGAGATCGATTTGCTTACGGTTGATCACATGTCACCCGTGGCGTAGCGGATTGCGTGATCGAGCCGCACATGTAGCATCGGCCGACTCTGGAATGGATCGCAGATCCGGATTGCCTCGTCGAGTGTGACATGTGCGCCAGCGTAGTTGTTGTTCGTGTAGACGATACAGAGGGGATTACGCTTTTTCATGTCTCCAGTGTAGGCATGTTTTCACTTCACTGGAAACCCTTTTGGGTTATGTGTGGGGTAGCGAATGATTTCAACAGGTTACACTCGAGCTCGCGATTTCAGCGACTTAGCCTGGCGAGATTCTTGCATTGGTCCGACCGGCTATTTTCCTGCGAATTCGGCAGGATTCTACAGTGCCAAACTGGCAAACCTGCGGATTTGGCAGTTCACACTTTACTGTGAACGCCCGTTCATAGTTCAGCGTTATTTGTGTATCGAACCATACCAAACAGAGCAGTTTGGGTAGCGTCGGGAAAATATCAGGTACTTAGAGTGTAGGGAATCGCGATCGGACCTAGGGTGTCACCTAGTGACGGGATTATTTTCGTTCAATGGTGGGCATTCTGTAGCGTCTGAACGAAGGTCCGTTTTTTAGTAAGATGGCACACTAGGAATTCCCTACAGGACACAAATGTCGTGTCGCAGGGTATCGGAGCACCCGGGGGTGGGTCCAAACGGACACGGGTCTACCTGGACCCGGATCACCGTGTCATATGATCCGTATGCCATGGGTTCTTTACCCGGGTATAAAACTACCCACCCGGGTGACACGATACCCTGGTATTTCGATCATATGACATTTCGATCCGGGTCTAAATGGACTCGGGTCCACCGAGACCCGGGTCTAAATGGACCCGGACATTCTTGTCCTAGGATCGTAATGCCAGAGTAGATCTTTACCCGGGTGTCTGGTTACCCTGGCATTTGTGTCATAGGATCTAAATGTCATGTAGGCAAACCGGCGACCTGTACGTGTAGCAGCTTCCGTGCCAAACCGGGTCTACATTCAAGTATTGTGCCAAATTCGCGAGCTCAAAATCGGATACTGAACACTTGTTCAGTGTGACATCAGGATCATACTGAACGGATGTTCAGGTACTGAACGGATGTTTAGGTACTGAACGGATGTTCAGGTACTGAACGGATGTTCAGGTACTGAACGGATGTTCAGGTACTGAACGGATGTTCAGTGGACATGCAAGCTGCGTGCCAGCGAGCGAGGGCGCGACGGGGCCGAGCGCGGATTTTCGCCCGGGAATCGCACGAAATTACCCACTACGCACTGCGTCACGCCTAGTAATTCCAAGGGTTTGAGCTCGCTAATTTCGAGCATTAGCGCACGAATTTCCGCCTATGGCACTCCGGGCGCCCGACGGTGCGAAACGCTCGCAAATCGAAGCCTATCGCGTCTGAGAGCAAATGAGAAAACCCGCCGGGATTTCTCCGGGCGGGTTAGGTCGCGCTAAGTAGCTGATTTAGTACCAGTAGACTCGCACCGAGTCATCCTCGAAAACCTCGTCGGAGATCGGTTCAGCGACGGAGATGTAACGAGTGTAACAACGCTTTCCATCGCGCACATGAGCCCAGATCTCCTCACACATGGCCATGTGTCCCGAGGTGGGAGCATTCTCGCGAATCCACACGAGACCGGCAGCGCACACGAGGGATAGCAGAGTGATTTCGAGGTTGTTGGTTTCCATTCCTCTTTGTCGCACGGAATACCCTACGGGGTCAATACCTTTTGTGCGCGATCGTATGCCTCTGAATTGCTCTGCTCAAACTCGGCTTTGGTCGCGCCCATATTCCAGGGCAGTGCCCAACGGTTACGTGCGTTGAGTACCGGCGTACCGTCTTCGTCGCCACAAACCGCAACGATCGTTGCGACCGTAACCCAAGCGGTTGGAGTAGGGCAGGAATGCGATAGGAGCAGACTGATCGCCCACTGGCCTAGGATGTTCACGCTAGACTCTCGTACAGATCAAAGAGTTGGTCGAGTGACATCCGCTTGAGACGCTTACGCGAAACCTTCGAGGTTTCCCCTGTGAGGTATGCGAAAGCATCCTGATCGCTCGTCTCGACGAGGATCGAGTCGATCAGCGCACGCTTGCGCGCCATGCGATCAGACTTGTCAACGGGCAGAACCATCGGGGAAAACTGCGTAGCCTCGTAAGACTCGCAACGGTTACCGGTACACTTGCTCATATGCTCCTATGACGCGTTGAGGGTTTGGGTTCTGACAGGTCCAGGTTACGAATAATCGGCGTTACATCCGGGCGCCCACGAGTTGTCGCACGTCCGGACTCTGGCGTCTACAAAAATCGCAGAAAGATCGCCAGAAACGAGCTCGCCAGCCTAACCCCTCGAGATTACTAGGGAATTACTGCCAGAGCCGCAACGCGCTTTGCTTTGCTCTGGGATCGCATTCCATGCTCTACGAGGTAGACGCTTGCACGACTGCTCTTACCCTGCACTCCGTTACAGATTCCGCAACGGTCGCACGTAAGCGGGTTCTGCTCTCTGGTAGCAGGACACTGGACCATGCCAGCGGGGATCTCAGTACCCTCGGGCACTGCCAGGAATTTACGCCAGCCGAGCATGTCGGCGGTAGCAACATCCCGAGTGGAATCACAGCTTGCCATGATGTTATCGCGAAACCAGAATGCCGATTCCATGTGGCGTGCGCTCATACCGTCGACGAGATCGGTAATCGGTCCGCACGGAATCGAGCGCCACTGGTGCGTGTACCCGACGACACTACGAGGCATGAGAGCAGAGATCAGATCCTGCCAAACCTCGAAGGGAACCGCCATCGGATCCCCGTAGCTACCGAGCCGCAGGCCATGGTCGCGCGCGTCCTGCGTCATACGGAGGATTTGCGTAGGGTCCGCCCAATTACTGCCAGGGAATCCCGATCGCTCCCACGCAAGCCAAACGCTACGTGGTGCGTGTACGATTTGCACGTAGCAATCCCCTCCCAAGGCATGGCGACGAGGACACAGGCCGCACACCGATTCATCGGCTTTCGTAGCTGAAGCTTCAGAGGGATGCATATCGGCACGCATGATCCAAGTCTGAACCATGCTACCCGTCTTGACGTTCGAAGATCCGACGCTTGCCAGGCAAACGATCGGCGAACCATCGATCATGCTCGGGCCATGGTAGATCACGATGGGAGTGGTCACAAACATGCTCCTAGGCAAGAATCTCCGACGATCATTGCGAGAAAAACCGCGACCGACGCGATGGCACGCGTCCATTTCTGATCCACTAGTTCACTCCAAGATCTTCGACAGGAGGAACCCAGGAATCCGCGTAACCCTCGCGCGTTTCCGGTCCGTTGATCGGTGCAGCTTGCACGTAGGGGACCGGCTGATCATTCTCGTCGAGAACGGTAACACGAGCAGCAATCGAATTGCTCGCGTTAACCATACCAGCGTCGAGAAGATCCAACGCGAATTGCATGAGGATCAGACACCGAGGACAATCACAGTATTTGAGGGACATGGGATCACCTTAGAGACGTGGTGAGATGTTGTCAATGGGCGAAATTCAGCGAGGAGCGATCACTCGGTGGTTCCACCATGGCGGAAGCTGACGATCTGCCAAACGCAGATGCATCGCGTTGCAAGCGGCAAGCGGTACACCATGCGTGTTTCGCTTCGCACCGATCGCTGGGTCACAATCTAGCGTCACGATCTCCAATTCGTGACCGTACGCCAAAGCCAGAGCGGCATACGGCGCGATTTCTGCCACGGTCGTGTTCGTGTTATCGACCACAACATCCGGAATCCAGGTACCGGATTTCCAGTCTGCCGTGATATGTCCCACGAAATCCCGGAGGCATTTTGCGTGCGCCTTTGACAGTAACATCGCGTTGAAAATTGGCGTAGCTTGCATCTTATCATCGGTGTACAAACCGGGATACTTATCGGCCGAACAAACCAGAGCATCCGGTGGTTCTTGCGCGTGTATGTCGACTTACCAGATCCGGGAATGCCGCAAAGAATTGTGATCTTCATGTGCAGACCACACTACGCATTGCGGGGATCGCTGTCAAACGAAAAATCGCCTCCATGGCGAGCTCGAGCGCAACCTGCTGTAATCACTAGCGAATTACGATTGTGTCTTGACAGATCCCTGCGTCGTTTCCAGAGTGGATCGCACAATGGAAACGCAAAAAATGCTCGTCGAGATCACGATTCCGGCCGACATGTCAGACGGTGAATTGCTGGAGAAAATCCAGGAGCTTGCGCAGGAATGTGCAGAGGCTTTTTGGGAGGGAGACGAGGATTTCCCATCGACACTGGCAAGTGAAATTTCCGACTCGTGTACGGTAGTTTCTGAGGACAACTGGGAGATCGTCTCGCGCGAGTAACTGATCCTTCGTTCAGTGGCTACTCGACCTTCCAGTGACGTGACAAGTAGTCACATACCCTGCCAGTGAAAACCAAAAGTTAGCTCTGGCATAACGACTGCACAAAGAATCCTCATGACCAATCCCGCCGATAAGAAGCGCGACCACGAAAACACTGCCCTCGCCTGGCTCGCTGTTTGGCGTACGTGCGACGAAAGCACGATCGGTGCCAAGCAACTTGCTCTGGCTCTGGCAGATCTTCACATGGACGCTGCCGACGAGTGTGCTATTGACGCATACTGTCAGGAAGTCAGCGCACGCTAGAAAAACTCGAAATCCTCCGCGCCCGTGCCAAGCGTGCGCAACGTAGCATGGATCGTGCCACGCTCGCCCTGCAGCGGCACTACGTGAAGTCTGGCATGGATATTGCCAGAGCGGGCGGCGCTCGACGACTTGGCCTAGCAAGCCCCGTGCCAACCGGAAATAAGGAGGTCCTTATTCAAAATCCGGGCCAAAAGTTGTGGCACGATTTTTGCACCGGCGTGCGGGTCGCGCGGGCGCCCGGCCGGCGCGGCGGTCGACCAAAGCCCGGCACCTGTTATTTAGGGAGGTCACGTCTGTATATATAGCGCTAGCGCTTATTTACTATATAGGGGCGCCAATTTCCTTATATATAGCGCTGGGTTGTCAATAAATGCGCAAGTTGTGCATTAATAGGGTTTGTGTCAGGTTTAGTGTTAGATTTGAGACCCCACCAGGGGGTTTTAGGTGTGGTTTGGATTTCGCCTCAAAATCAACACAAATTCCTCCTCTGCCCAGAGTGACCTCGGTTAGAAAAGTGACCTTGGTTGGAAAAGTGACCTTGGTTGGAAAAGTGACTCGCGCTAGAAATCTAACAGTGACTCACGTTAGAAATCCAGCAGTGACTCGTGTTAGAAATCTCCCATGATTGCTCGCAATCGCGCAAGTGATTCATCGCAGCGTTTCTGCCAGGCGGTGAACCAGGTTAGAAAATCTTGGTCGGTCTGGATTCTGGTGATGGAAACCACTTCAATAGTTGTTGTAGTTCGCATGAGTGACTTTCGTTAGAAGTTTCAGGTGCTTTCAAACTTCATTGAAACTTTTAAAAGGTTTGAATGCTATGTAACAAAACGTTACTATTGCTGGGAAAATTGGATCAAATCAAGTACTTAGACCTGCTCCAAAATGGAGCAGTTCGTGACCTCGGTTAGAAATTAGTCATCAGCGCTCGTATATCGTTTGGGCTCCCACTTCCTGCTAGAAGAGTTGTACTCCCAACCAAGATAGGTCATGTCGTTACGTAACACCTGCTGGATTTTCGTAGAACTGATGAACTTACCGTGATACGCAACTACTACATCCTGAAACTTCACCTGATAAATACCTGCTTTGATGTAGTCGGATAGAACTTTCGCAGTACGTTCTCGACGTAACTTAATCAAGTGAGGGGTGATGGATTTTATTGGAGTATTTCGTTCTGATGGTGTTTGGTAGTGCTTGTACGGTCTGCCTGTTAAGGTGTGTTTCTTCAACGGGTTCCAGCGCCAGACAGAGTGAATTGTCTTAGATTTTCCTGAGTCAGACTTCCTGTATTCCAGCATGGGGTACCAGTGAAGGCTATTTAGTAAAATCTCAGGTTCCATGTCCATGTACTGCTTTGGCCATGTACCTGCCCAGGCTTTCATCGTGAAGGCCGGATTAGCTTGTAGCCACGCTCTACGGTCGTGACCAGGGTTAGGGTCATGGTCGATTAGCACTGGAGTACCCTCCCAGTCGCTCCTAGTGACCGTGGTTCGATTTTTAGGGTCTGCCGCGTCGTAGTCCGCCACCCACTTCCAAATCTGCTCAGGCGTCAGCTTATCGACGCCCCAGGTCCACGCGTGCTCCGAAAGCTTGGCCAGGTCGTTGACCATCTCAGCCGTAGGATTATTAGACGACATTGCCAATTCTAAGGTACCTGTCGAGACACCTAGCGCTCTGGCTATGACAGGCACTGTCAGTTTGCCTTGACAGAAATGTTTGAGTAAGTGGAGTCCGAATGATTCAGTCATACCTGTGTAACTGCCGAAGGTGAGCTATGACTCCCACGAAGGTATGACACGCGAAACTCCAGGATCGGAGGTTCTACAAATCCTAGCCATAACAGATTGCAGAGATCGTTGTAAGCCAGCTTACTACACAACATGCAATCTATTCTCCATACACTTTGTACGAATGATAGGTAAGTAGTTCTTTGGGTCATAGCTTCGTCGATTAATTATTGCACAGTTTGCGCAAGAATCTCTAGAATTCGAGAATCAATCAGCTTTCTCAGACGGCGTAATTTCACCCTCGTTGGAGAATTTCTCCATTTGATTTATCTTCGCCCTATCTATTTTTATTCTCTCCATCAAAGAATTAAATGTCGCCTCGGAAATAATATCTTGCTGGTACATTTCCCTGGCGAGATTAATCATTTCCTCAATCGGGTCATCCAATTCCATCGAAAATACCTTTCTTAGGCGGTCGCCGATAATCCCTCAATGCTCGAAATGCCCTGACTTGCACACCATGTGCATTAATTGCTGCGTCAGTCAAAGGCTTGACCTTGCACTCACAGGAGTTCTTCACAGCATCCTGTCGCTTACTCGCGGCTTCGAAAGCTGCCTGCCGAGCGTCAAGATACGCGTCTACCAGAATTTCGAGCTTACTCTTACCCATATCCAATTACACCCTTCGGAAACGTGAACCCAGCCTCGATTAGCAATTTCTCCAGCTTCTCCAGCCTGGCAAGACGCAGGTCATTCCAGCGGTTATGATCCTGCACCCTCGTATTCTCGTGGTCAAGGTCTCGCAGAAAATCAAGCAAACGCTCGACGTGATCCACGTAATTACGAGCCCTATCGAGACTGTTCCCTAGCTGAACAGCCCGAATCTCGTCCTGAAGTTTACGAACCGCTTCCCAGGTTTCGTCAGTCATGTGTCCTCCTTCGGAGCAGGTCAGCAACAACCTGTGCATCCGTCTTTCCAAACAAATCTGCGACCAGTGATGCAGTAACCGATAGTGATGCATCCGACCCATCATCCAGCCAGTCGCAGTCGTCGTTATCCAGCAACCACTGAATGGCCTCGCGATAGCCGGGTCTCTTCACACCGCCACCAGGTTCATCTGCAACTGCGCCCGACGATTCCACTCGCGGTCACACTTACCGCAGTAAAAATGAACATCAACAACCATCAGTGGTGCCAAGCGAGGGTAAGACAGATAACTCTCGTCCGAGTAATCAGTCTCAACAACCTCCCCACACTTGCAAGTGTCCGTACACTTGAATGGCAGATGCTGGCGCTTGTCACCCTCGACCGCGTCCGTACTTTCGATCTTCATGTAATGAAGGTAATCACGTCTTAAGGTGCGTCAAGAGGTAAAACCAGAGAGTACAGAGCATCCCTAAAAGCCACAGGTGTCAGCAATTTCTCAGAGCGCAAGAGTCGAGCAACCGGCTTCTTACCAGCGTCCCTAGCAGCCCTACGTTCCTCTGCCGTGTGGAACCCCTCGTCCAAGCGTACGCCAGAGCTAGGACCCCAGATCAAATCAGCGGGCTTAGGGCCAACGTAATAAAGCCACGTGGCCTTACGAGCACGGTGACCGTAGTGCCCTTGCTCGACGCAACACACCCACCCCTCGGGCGCAGGAATCCACCCACCCGTCTTAGGTGGTGCCGGTAATCCAAAGGCAGCAAAAGCATGACTAGCCTCAGGATGTTCCAGAACACCACCGTAACGTCGCACACTAGCGAGAGCGGATGCGAAACACCCACCATCATCGCCTAACACTCTCCGAACTTTAACCGAAGGACCACCGAACCAGTAACGCCCCCACCGCTCACACGGAGGATGCGCTATCACTGGCCCAGGACCGGCGTACAACCGAGCATCACGAGAAATGTCCCACAAGTCTACCGGTAACGCCGAGTAGGGTCCACGTTTCTCAACAAACAGGGCAGCAATCACCCTCCATTGTAGCAGCCCTGACATAGGTTACCGATAAATAGCGGTAACCGACCGACCTAGAGCAGCCACCGACTCAGCGTAAACAACGAGAGCGTCGTGGTAAGAATTGCTAGCCATTAGGACAGCATTCGCACGCTTCTCGATGACAGCCTCGTCGCCAGAGTAAGCCTTCGCGGACGCAAAATCCAGCTTAGCCTTGTTGAAGGCGACGCGAGCCACCTCCACAGAATTTTCAGTAAGGGTCAATTCTTCGTATGCTTGAGCGGCTGACATCTTGTGCATACAAGCAACCTAAGCACGCTAGAGCCCACTGTCAATTGACGAAAGTGACTTCGAACCCGATCTTAGCCAGCAACTCCACGATACGCTTCTCGCGAGCAGCCTCAAACTCTTCCTCAGTCAGAGTCATATCGGAATCTGCATAGCGCTGGTCGTTGGCCTGAAAAGCCTCGTACACATCCCAGTTCTCGTACTTAGACGGTTCGTCCAAGTGCCTAGGGATAAACAGCGGCTCAATATTCGGCTTTCTACCGAACATATCAGTAACCTGCTTAACCGTGCTCTTGTTCTCGATGTTCACCGGAGCATACCCGGCAGCCAGGCAAGCAAAGCCCAGGCAGCACATCTTCCCGTCCGACGGACGCAAAAGACGCGACGCATCAGAACCCTCACCGCGAAGCCACTTTGTGCGATCAATTTCAAGTTTCATAGCATGAACCTAAGCACGAAAGAGCAGCTGTCAACCGTCAACATACTCCGGTCGACAAGAAGCCTTGCAGAAGCAGCGCGAACCTAGATAAGCAGGCCCACCACATCCGTAGCACTTATGTGGCCACTTATTCTCCGTCTTAGCAACCGTTTTTTCGACCGGAGCAACAGAATCCCACCTCGGGATAAACGTCACCGGAGTAGTGCTTTTTGTTGCCCAGTGATCTCCTTGGAACCAACCCGTCCTACCGTCGTTACTAGGAAAACCAGCCGGTAGAGTATCTATACAATAGTAGAACTTGCTTGGCTTTTCCGGGTAGAAGTAACACTCACCGAGCTTGACATCGCTTCGTGTAGAAGTGCCCGAAGTACGAAGGCTCACCGGTGGTGCAGAAGTAATGCTCACCGCAGGTGCGGCAGAGTAATGTGGAATCAACTCCACCAGCGCAGAGCCGTCATACCCAGCATCGTACTGAAGCTTACCAGGACCGTGTGAGTTACTCCAGTACCCCATTAGGCAACGCAGGCACACCCTTACCGGCGATAAGCATCTCAATGCAAACACCCTGCTGGGTACCGCCCATGTGCTTGTAACACTCACCAGGCAGAACTTCATCACGACGCACGACACCAATTCTACTCACGGCAACTCCTTCACAAACACGAGCACTGCATCCGCGTGATTACGCAGACGATCAGCATACAACCCGGCAGCAATGCGCAGATTCTCCTTCGCCTGCGACTGAATCAGCGGCGAGAGCCCCCAATTCTTGGCATTCGAATACGCACACTGTGCGGAATGAAACCCAGCCTTAGCAAAGCCGAGGATCTCGATCGACTCGAAGTAGTTATCCATCGTCATACACCCACCTTAAGCATCGCCTTAGCGAGCGCAAGCCTAAATCCGGTTAAATGTGACTCCTCAGACAGAGTCATCACCCACGGCACAGACGAAGCCAGCAATCCAAAGACGACATCGGCATCCCAGGTTTTACGCAGCACGACGCCGATCCCCTACGCGTGACTTCTCAGCCCAACGCTCACGAACCAGTACCGCAAGGTCAGCAACCGGCGTACTATCAACAGGCCAACCAAAGAACTCATCTTCACCGGGCCAATTGTCACACCCGTCATAGTAAACACCAGAGCACTCGTCGCACGTACAACCAACGTGATCACTGGTAGCGTAATAGTGCTCCACAGATAGCATCGACATACGATGCTCGTACTCTTGTTCCTCAACAGACACAGGAGCGTCAACACGACCCTCCAACCAGAGAGGCACCCATTCAGGATCCCTGGGCTCTACACGGTCACGCCAATGATCGTAGTCGTCATCGTAAGGACTATAGTCGTAATCCCAACACCGGTCACAATCGCAACCATCATAACAACCACAATACTTACAAGAGTCAGAACCATAACGCAGGTACGACTGATAACCCTCGTCAGCGTAGCGCTGATATTGCTGCTCAAGCGCCAGAGCAGCGACCTTACCGTAACGTGTGAAGACATCAGCCCAGCAATCGGCACCTTCTGGCAGAGCCATGTCCACTAGCTCTGATTGAACGTCGACCGAACGACGAACATCGCGAGGAGCATCAGAGAAAGGCAGGACGTTCCTACGCATCCACCGACGTCCAGCAAGCTTTGGAGTACCCTCACCGCGAATGTGAACATCAGGGTGCTTGGTGCGACTCATATGATCAACCTAAGCACTCAGAGGAGTGCGTGCAAGAGCCATCGGCGCCAATTAACGAAATTACTCCAACCCGCGCCAGCACCGCCGTAAATACTTACGCAGCCGACGCAGACGCAGAGTTTCCTCAGCAGCAGCACGCCGAGCCCGAGTAACTTCAGTAGGGATGCCCGTGTTATACGGAGCCCAAGGATCCATTCCCCAGTCTGCCACAGGTGTTAGCCACGCAGCATCAATCAGAACCACACGTGGCTTACGTACCCAGTTAAACCGACGGTCGCGAAGCACACGAACCTTACACAGGTCGCTGGTACCCTTGCGACGCTCCCGAGAAACGACAATACCATAACCCTTGAGACATCGCAGGCGTACAAATTCCATCTTAGTGCGCCCCGCTCGTGCAAGTGCCTCGGACTTAACCCAGTGACCAAGACGATGCCAGAACCAAATGAAGTACTGCCACTGCTGACACTCTTCTGCGTATAGGCCACCAATGCGTGCCCACATGATACGCGTGTCCCACCAGTAAGTAAACTCCGGTGAGCCTCTGAGGGGAGCAGGACCTATCCAGAACGGAATCATACACCTACATTAAGCACTGGTTAGCGTTTGTCAACGCACCAACGAACCAACCAGTACAAACGAACCGCGCATAAGTTCACGGTGCTGGTAGGTAAGTGTAGGACGAACAGTAGTACGCCAACCTTCACGTGACCAGGTGGCCGTCGGTAGAGGCGTCATGAGCATCACAGAGACGTGGTCAAACCCCTCGATAGAATCAGCGAAAGTCATCGCCGATTCAAAATCGGAACCGGCCCAAGCAATGTCATCGCCTTCGTAAACATAACCCGTATAGACCACGTAAATCATTGCCACACCATAAGAAGCATAAGAGCCTTAGCCCGCTTCGAAGGCTCAGCAGTGAGAAATCCCCTGCCTCTGCCCTTGGAGTAATCAGGCACCGTAGTAAACTGCGAAGCAGTAGGGTCAACAATCACCGACGTTTCAATCCCGAGCCCGTCAGTCTTGGTAGTAAGCACCAGATACCAGTGAACATCACCCTCATGCCTGACAGTATGTGGAACATACCCAGCCTTCTTACCACCGAGCAAGTGATAAAGAGCCTCGCAGGTTACGTAGCAATTACCGCGCGGCATCACACCCTCGGTAGGCTGCGAATGAACTTTGCGATCTTGTAGTCCATATAACGTGCGCCAAGAAAAAACCCTAGCGCGAAGGAAACAACGACCAGCATCACCGCTGACCACGAGGAACAAACGTGCCCAGCCGAACACACTCGGCGCGGTGAACGTCGCAGAGATCCTTGCTGACACGCAGCCCCGGCATCTGACCGTCAACGAGAACGCGACCACGGTACGACTTGATAGCCGGGATCATCATGTCGAACTGCACCATACGCTTCTCGTCATCGCTGAGCGCAGGCCACTTAGGCTCAGGAGGGTTACGACGAAGAAGCTCTGCCGCCACTTCGTCGCGAAGCAATTCGAGGGTCCAATCGGGGAGGTTCTTGATGTCCAGAGTCGTTGTGATCAGCATACATTTACCTTAATCATCGCTGGTAGAGGTGTCAAGGTACCAGGCCAGTGCAGCCTCGTAATCCTCAACCGACTTCTTATCGTCGTAGCTAGTGACATAAAACGAGCCAGGCATCGAAGGCTTTACCTTCTCACGAGCCAACCGCAACCGTTCCTCTAACACACCCAATTGCTTGGCAGCAGCCAGCGGAACAACTACCTGGAGAATCCGGACCAGCTGCCCAGTCCAATACATCTTCTCGTACGGGCTAGCCGGGTAGTCTGCGAAACCAAAGCGGTTGACGGTCATACATACCTCCGCATAGGAATCTGACCACAGCACTCACACCTATCAGGCTCCTCGTTAACCTGAACGTCATGCCGCCCATTAATGAACACACACCACACCGGCTCGTCCGATTCGTCCGATGGTTCGAATCGAATCTCGATGTCGTTACGCACGAAATCATCGTCCCAATCACAATAAAGGAACATGTCCCTTGCGATAATTAGAGCAACGTCCAAGCTAGGAATGCCCATCCCAGCAGGACCGCCCATCGTATCGATGCTATAGGTCTTCATCACAACTCCCACAACCCAGTAAACACGCAGCAGCCTTGACGTCAAGCTCAGTTATCACATCTGAAGTGGGTTCCGGTGTCATAATCGACGCCCCGTGGATGCTGTCGGAGTGTCCCAGACCGATAGCATGACCAAACTCGTGTAAAAGAATGGCCGGGTGGTCCAGCAAACGGTGATTGATGATGAAGAATGGGACACGCACCTTGATCCCGTCCGAAGTAGTAACGCCTCTAATATTGCTATTAGCAGGCCAATTACTGTACCTCACCAGCGTCACAGGGTTCCCGTTAGCCCCCATGACAAAAGGCGCAGTACACCCCACGTTGACCATGACCGTGTTCCAGGAATCCATGTCCTTAGTTACTTGCTCAGACCACCCTGTGGTGTGTTCAGGGTATTCTGAGTGGGCAGTAACGATGGCAGTAGGGACATCATCCCACGCATAATCTGTGGTGCAAGACGCTAACAAAAGAAGTAGAACTCTCATTGGTTTGCCTTGAACCACCACGACCACGCAGAGCGTCGCAGAGGTTCGTAAATGGTGACCTGCTTCAAAGCGTACGCAGCTTCGGCCTGCTCAAACCGGGTATCAGGGGGCGACATCTCAGGATCGAACCTGATCTCTCCACAAACTGCACACTCTTGCGCAGCAGAACCACGGTAGATGGGATCGTTGTGTCCGCAGGGCCAGGGCTGTTCGAACCATTCACTCATGCAATGAACGTAATCACCCTACAGCCCGACGCAAGAGCTAAACAGCAACCTTCAAAGTTGAGGAGATAGAAACCTCAGACGAGTAGGTCTCATAGTTCATGGTAAGAGAAAGCTTCGAGCCTTCCTTGACTAGACTAATGGCTTCCACCGTCCGCTTGTACAGAGAAACCAGACGCTTCTGATCCAGACCGGCGTACCGAGCCGCAGCCCTCGTGTAGCCGTAAATCATCCACGGTACACCCGCAGAAAGCGAGTCGAGCATCGAGTTAAGATTGGTACCATTGTAGGTTTCCCGTAGATACTTCTCCGCTCCACCAACTAGAGCATAAAAAACCAGGGCAGTGTCACGCTTCATGTGAGTCAGAGCATCAGGCGTGAACCCCGCAACATCAAAAACCTTAGTCGGAGTCTTTCCGTCAGCAAGATGATAATACAGCATACCAAACGCAGGCTTCACGACAGCGTTAGCAACGCCAACCCCGGTAACGGAGCCAGGAGAGCCAAAGAAACCGCCCTCATAGCGCAGCCAGAGCATCGCACCCTGCGCCATGTACTCGTTATGTGGAGCGTATTCATCACCAGGAAAGTGCTCCATGAGATCGTGGACTGCCATGATCGGAGCAACCGGATCAAATCCCTTATCCTGACCATTGCCAGATAGATCAAGCGGTCGCCAGCCAAGCTCGCTCGTGTAACTGTTCTTACCGACGTCGAACGTATACGTGCGACCACTGTTGCCGTACTTGTGGGTAGTCTTCTCACCAGAAGTGCGCAGGACCGTACGATATCCGGGGATAAGTGTAACGACCCTGTCTGGACGAGTCGCGCTCTTACTGGTACCGGCAAAATCATACCCCCAACCAGAGGGCAGGTCACTAGGGCTTCGAGTTTCCGCATCCATCATCTGAAAGATCCTGCGAAAAACCCCATCCTCTTCGTAGGTGAAGGATTCACCGTCCCGAACGTCCTTGCGAAGAACCTTACCAGAAGTACGGATCTCCGTAGACTCCTGATTCCACAGAGGGACAAACCGAACCTTATTACCAGCAGTCTCAATACCTAGAGTGCCAGTCTGAACCAACGACCACGACCTCGGCATCCCATCCGGCCTCTTAGTTGCATGCAGGTAAGGGCTATCAGCCGATCCCGTCTCAACGTAGTAGAAAGCTTCACCAGGCTTGACGTCGCCACGAATGGACTCACCAGAAGTGCGCAGAGCAGTAGTAGTATCCCACTTAGGGATAAACTTAATCCTTACCGAAGCGCCAGCACCGTCACCTGTGGAAAGGTTCCAGCCAGCAGGTACACGTTCTGAACCTACAGCTTTGTAGTACTTGTCGTCGCTCTTAAACGTACCTTCAGTGTACTGAAAAGCTTCACCAGGCTTCACGTCGCCGCGAATAGACTCACCAGAAGTGCGCAGGGCCGGGCTCACCTCAGCATCCCACCGAGGAATCCTAGTAATCTTCTCGGTCATCGAGCCCGAACCCTGAGTGGAGTAATCCCAGATACCATCCCTAGGCATATCAGCCGGCATGGTGTCGGACACAATAAACTTCGCGGTCGGAGTCTGATTGTAGTAGAACGTATCCCCCTGCTTGAGATCCTTGCGCAGCAAGGGCTCAGCACGATAACTCGGGATTAGCACAACCGGTTCTAGGGGGTTACCGCCATAGTTAGAGTTAGAGTACTTCCATCCAGTAGGGAGGTCCGAAGGCTTGACGTCGGCCACAATGATCTTCTCGTGAGGGTAATCAACGTAGTGAAACGTATCCCCAGTCTTGAGATCCTTGCGCAGGAGTGTAGGGCTCGCATCCCACCGAGGGATCAGAACGACCCTTCGGTTCTCGTCATTAGGCGCGGCAGGGATGTCACCAAGATACCAATCCGCTGGCATACCTTGCAGACGCTCACGGGAAAGAAAGTGAGCCGGCCCAGGGTTACCGTTACTGGTAACATACTTGTACGATTCACCCGGACGAACGTCCTTACGCAACATTTCACCAGAAGTACGAATAGTGTTCTCAGGCATAGAAACTCCGTCAGGCGCGACTAGAAAAATGTGCTTCTCAGAACCCAGATGTGGGATGTACGTTTTCTCACTGGCCTTACTCCACATCACCAGCAGATTGGCAGGAGGATTGTTATGCGTGAAGTACCAGCACTTAGCTTCTGGCTTCAAGCCGTCAAGCGAAGCGCGTGCCTCGACAACAGAACCGTCAGGCAGCTTGTACTGCTGACCAACGGTAAAGTCGGAGTAAAAGTAGGGGCGGCGTTCGAGTTGCGTAATCATGAAATCACCTTAAGCATCGAGGGTGAGCAGGTCAAGGGCTAAGTGTGATCCCTGTGAATTCGCTTAGTCTTGTCACCCTGCATCATCATCCGCTTAGTCTCGGAGTAGAAAGCATCGGCACCGTTTTCGACAGCAGCCAGATACGCTTGCTCTGCTTCCTCTTCATCACGGAAGAATTCAACAGTGGTCTCAACGCCCCAGAAGGCAACCATGACCCACTTGCGCCCTTTGCTAGTATCCCATGTAGACATAAACAACTCCTTCATACCAGTTCTCTTTTCACACAATCAGCGTGGTCACAAAAATCACCGGCATCAGCATCGAACTCAGCAATGTACTCTGCCTCAGGAACGTTCTCGAAAAGCACGCGATGCTCGTCACACGCGTAGACAATCGAGTAGGTCTCACCGTCGGCATGATCACCGGCGTCATCGTGAACGTGTATGATGTGTAGCTTCTTCATATAGACAACCTAAGCACTCCGAGACCCCTCGCAAGGGGTAATTTCAGTCAATATCAATTTGCAAAAATCATACCACCGTGCTAACCATAAGAAATGGCAGGACCTAAAGATCGCAAAAACTCACACGGCCACGACAAATCCACGCGAGAGAGCCGGGTAAGTCTTGCAGCCTATCTAAGGCAACGGTTTCCTATGGTTGTCATCGCAGACATGTACGAGATCTTACTCATGCGAAAGATGCCCAAGGTCGTAAAGGTCCCAGAGGATGAAGAGTGTCATGAGGGCTGTGAATGCGGCCTAGCAGTCGTAGCAGAGGACACCTACGCCGGTCAAGGCCCAACGATCGACCACATGATGCTCACCATCGCACGCATCATGGAACGCAGCTACGGACAGCCTGCACAGCACATGCACATCGAGGCAGAGGTGCGAGCAGAAGTGCAGGCCATCAGCGCTGGTGTCGATCCCAGGTACCTAGGCAAGCTAAGCCCACAGGCACTGCTAGCAATCCGTAACGCTGTAAAGGGACTCAGTCCAGCAGAACTCCCAGCCGGCGAACCGGACCTAGAGATTATCGACGCAACCTCTAGGGATGTAACCAAGAACGGAAAGCCTAGCGACGACGCTTAGGAAGTGGATCGTTACTTGATCTTCATAACCTCAACCTAACCACCTCTTAAGGACTGTCAATGCCTAAACCACTCAACTGTAAACACATGCTCTACCCTAAGTGTGGCTGTGTAGAACCTCCTGCACTTGCTACGAATCTCATTGTAGAGCGTGACAAGAAGAAAGCCCAGGAGAAGGCAGCAGAAATGCGGAAGCCGAAGAAGGCAGGCCGACCGAAGACGCCGTGGGCAGTAGTCGACCACAGAGACCCAGCAGATTTCTTCATGGAGAAGCTACCCGCTGTGGTTGAAGATCCATATGCCAGAGCAAATCTTCTACGCCTGGTAGATGCTCAGTTAGCTAGAGTAGACTTCGCCGAATTCTGCCGTCAGGCATGGCACGTCGTAGAACCTACGACCGTTCTCGAATGGAACTGGCACCACGAACTAATCTGCAAAGTCGTGCAGGGCCTGTTCGAAGAATGGGAAATGGCGCAGGACGATGAAAACTTCAAGCAACGCATAACGCAGTGCGTGATGAACGTCCCTCCTGGCTCACTTAAGTCCAGAATCATGGCCGTGTTCTTCCCGGTGTGGGCATGGATTCGTCGTCCAGGCTGGCGCTGTATCTGCCTCTCGGTCAACGAGGAAGCGGCCATGCGTGACGCACGCGACTCTCGAAATCTAATCAGAAGTGACTGGTTTCAGCAGGCGTTCACTCCAGAGTGGAACATCAAGATGGACCAAGACGCCATCAGTAACTACGGTAACACGAAGGGTGGCGTTAGACTCTCGCGTGCCAGCGGTTCCGAGATCGTCGGTCTGCGAGGCGATGCGCTGATCATCGACGACGCAAACAACCCAAAGGAAGCAGAATCTAAGCTCGTTCGTGAGGATGTCAATAACCTCTACACGACGAACATCCACAACCGTGTCAATCACCCAGAGAAGTCTCTACGAATCGGTATTCAGCAGCGTACCCACGCAGAAGACTGGACCGGGTACATCATCAAGCACTATGGCCAGTGGACCGAGCAGGATCCAAATCCCCACAAGTGGCTCTACGTTGTAATCCCAGCAGAATTCGAGCCAGAGCGTAAGTGTGTGACGCCGTGGGGAGAAGACCCCCGCAAGGAAAAGGGTCAGAGTCTACACCCGAAGCGTATGAGCCCCGAGCTTATCGCCGCGACGCGTATGCAATTCGGAACCCAGAAGTACGCTGGCCAGTACCAGCAGCGTCCGACCCTAGCAGAGGGTGGCGCTGTGAAGATGAAGTGGTGGCGTTACTTCCACTTTACTGGAGAGACTCCGGTTGCGAAGAAAGACCGTGTAGGTGGAGAGGAAATCGACCACACGTTTGACAGCCAAGAGGTTAAGAAAACCCACGGGTACGCCAGCCGCTGGGATTTTGATTGGGTAGTAATCTCAGTCGACGCTGCGGCAAAGAAGACCGAGCGTGGTTCTCAGCACGGTATCATTGTAATGGCAGGCAAGGGGCCAAAGCGTTACATCCTCGACGATAAGACGATGCGAGGGGATATCCTCGACGTTCTAGCTGTCATAGAGCGGTTGTGTCGTAAGTACGACCCAGACAGAATTCTAATCGAAGCCAAGGCAGCAGGGCCGGCACTAATGACGCTGTTTGAGGATCGATTCCAGCGAGGTAAGATCCTCGGCTCTAACGGACGCCCGCTATCAGTCGTAGTAGATCCCATTGAACCACAGGGAGATAAGTTTGCCCGACTCGACGCCTGCATTCCTACGATTGAAGCCGGGTTAGTCTATCTGCACGACGGGGCAGAATGGCTAGAGCCTTTCATTGGGGAAGTCTGTGGATTCCCAACCGCTACGTACGATGACAGACCCGACTGTCTATCGCAGGCTTTGAATCACATGCAGAGCTTTAGCTCTTACTCTCTGCCAGACTGGTGATAATTGCTTAGGGTCGATAGTTCATAAACGCAGTACGCGGAGGCTTGATAGGTCCGGTCGGAAGAACTCCAAACGGGCTAGGCGTATATCCCTCGTGCCACGGTGCCGTAGAAGGCATCGAGACGCGACAGAACTGGCGGAAGGTATCCTCAGGCATCTCCAGCGCCTCGTGAACGCACGTAGGCGAACACCACCACAGCTGGTTGCTCTTGATCAGCTTGGCCTCACCACACTCGTGGGCAATGTTGGAGCAGTCACCATTCGGCAGAGGAGTGCCAGCGAAATCCTGATTCCACACGCGACAGCCGGTGTGACTGGAAATCATGTACATGCCGTTCTTGGCATAACCACCACCACCGCCGTAGGGAGCATCTCCACCGTCTTCACCGATCCCGTCCACGTGGATACCGGGGCGACGGTGGGTCGTACCAGCCTTGACGAGCGCCTCGTCAATCGTGAGATACCCGACGCCCTTAGCGCCGGCGATATCGGAAATCTTGGAAACCACAGAACGCCAACCACCAAGCTCCGGCAGTGTGCCGGCAGCGTCATGCAGATGAAACGGCATCATCATGACACGGACGCCCGAGAAGGCAGGGAGGTTCATTTGCGCAATCAGCTTTGCTTCACTCTTCATGTCAACACCTTAAGCATCGGCTGGCTAGGCGTCAAGGGGTGCTAAGCTTCTGAATGACCAAAAACACCAAGATGTCTCTATTCGGCCTAGGCCTAGTTGTTGCTATTGCCGGCATTCTCGCCGCCCTCGGATTGAACGGGGTACTTGGCTAAGGCTTCCTCATAGGCAGCGTTAAACTCCTCAACAGGGTCAATGTTCCCGAGCCAGTTAGCCTGGCCTCTAAAATGATCTACGTGGTTACCAATTAGTTTCTTAACGCACTCGTAGATATCTTCCAAGGGGTTAAAGCTTGCGGCATAGCCTCCCAGAATAGACATGTCCTTACCGTGCTGGTTCGCACGCGGCGAAGCGCCGTGAGGGTCTACCACACGCCACTTACCGTCGTACTTGTCCATGGAATCGTTGACGCGAGTCACTAACTCCAACGTCTCGTGCTGCAAATACAGTGTCCAAGCGTACGTCATGTAAAGCTCGGCCATCTCTCTACCTGGCCACGCCCCACACTGGAAGATCATTTCGAAGTTATTGTAGCGCCGGTCTGAAGTTGTATCCTTCATGTTGAGGATAGAAAACTTCCCGTAACACGGCATCTGATGTTGTGAATAAATGGTAGGGGTTCCAGAGAAGTGTGGTTGTACAGAAACTAGTGGGTCAGGGTGACGAAACACCAACTTCGCAGCAACACCAGACCACAGTTTACGCATAGCCTCACGCTTGGCAGACCACCTACTTTCGGCAGAGTACAGCGCTCTCGGGCGATCGAACCGAGGCATGTCAATTGCCCTCGGGTAAGCGTAGATTGCTTCACCGTTCCAGTTAATCTGGGTGTCGCCACCGAAAAACATGTCGCCACCGAAAAACACGAACTTCACATTGTGAAGTGTGCGATCCTTCTTAACCGGCTCGACAGTCGCACGTGCAAATCCGCCCAGCTTCCTAGGCGGACGGTGGCCCACCTTCTTAGCAAGCTTAGGATCTGCCAGGTGCCCTAGTGCTTTCTGGTAAGCGTTCACTTCTCAGCCTCATCAGCCGCTCTTAGCAGCATTCGTGCCATGTGACGTGCGTCTGTTGGCGAGACCTCAGAAACGAGCCAGTCAGCCTGAATCCAAGGCCCATCTTCGTCACCCTTAATCACCTGAACAAGGTCAAAACCACAAGGATCAGCCTCAGCTAGGAGATCAATGATCCCCATACCTAGCTCGACCATCTCTTCGCTCTGAGACTTTACGAGATTGTTAGCGATGGCTATAAGATCAGCAACAGTCACAGGGAGATCCTAAAGTTAAGATAGACAGTGTAATCGGCAGCTTTGACCCAGCGTGAGTAAAACTCGGGCTTCAAGTCGTAAAGCTCCTTAACGCTAGCAGGAGCACTGGCGATCTTGAAAGGCTCAATCCCTAGCTCGACAGCCGCTTCTACGTGAGCAGCCACGATTCTAGACATCTCCTCGACGAGATCGAATAGTGACTGAGCTTGCGAAGCCAGGTCAATTTCTACACACTGCCCGACGTACCAGAGGCCGTCACGAGTAAGTAGGACGCTGAGATGTTTGACGATCAAATCTGTTCTCCACAGTGATCACAGTAAACACGCATATCACCAGAGTCAACCCCTGGTGCGCTACAAGCTTCGTGCTGACACTCACCCCAGAACCGTGAGGTGCTCGGGTCCAGATCTTCTGGATCGATAACCTCTTCCAGGTCGTCCTCTAAGTCATCCAGGTGGCATGCTTGAACGTTCTTCGCACCACCCCTCGGCTGCAAACGATGCTTCATGACAGCAGGAGGGCGATGCTGGGCTGCGACTGCTTCTCCGCTTCGCTTCTTCATAAGAGCAACCTAAGCACTGCTAGGGTGTTGTCAATAGAACCACCTAGAAGGGAGTACGGTAGACCAGAAAGCTGGAACCTTACGATCATAAAGCTCCTTGACTCGCTCACGAGCGTAGTATTCACTGGGAACGGTTCGCTCGTAAACTACGTCGCCGTTGCGAACGCTGAATACGTAGTAGTGAGTCAGACGCTCTCACTTTCTTCCTTAGTAGCCTCAGTAACCAGCCGGAACCCAAGGATCTTGGGACGGCTATCCCACGAGTTGATCTTGGGAGCAGCTGCGAATGCTAGAGCTTGCTTCTTCATGAAGTCAATCTCCTTGAGAGTCGGCTTACGAGACAGAAAAAACTGAACACTCTGGTACGCAGGCCAGGGAGTGTTCTGCCAAAGCTTGGCTTTCTTGCGATTAGCTGGCGTATCCTTGTAGTGATTACCTTTGCCGTCGTTGAAGAAACCAGGCGTAGGGGCGATCGTCACACAGGTATCTTCCGGGATGTCATCAGACTGATGCAGACGGTACTCCAGTAGTTCTTCAAAATCCACCCCAGCTTCGATCGCTGCAATCACGGCAGGCTTCGAATAATCTTCGTAGTTCATGCCGGTTGCCCCATCCGGACAATTCTGCTGTCCGGTAACGAAATAGAGCATTTCGCGCTCGAAGTTACCGGAGTATCTGTCGGTGTCGATCAAGAAGGAGTAAGACTTTCTCACGAAATCACCTCAATGCGAATTGACTTAGGACCACCAAGATAAAGTCTTGGCACAACTTCCTCAGTCAACCACTTCTGGCAAGCTTCAGAGTAGAGATCTGCCAGCGAAATGTGAAGCTCCATGCGCCAGATTCGCTTGCCTGCAAAGCTGGTACCGATTGCAGGATGGTCTTGCGTGCCATCCCTGTAGACGACGTTTAGCCAGAACTTACCCATGTCACCACACTCCGAAGGATGCCCACCTGGACGGTAGGTCACTTGTACCGGTGACGGCCCTTGGCCGGGTCAAACTTGCCACCGTTGCTGATGATGTTCTGCATGATCATCGTCAGGCAGTCGTTCTGGTTGCCTTCAGTAAAGATGGGGGAAGTGTTGATTACATGATCTTCGATGGTAATTCGATAATCGTGGCGCTTATACTCGTCCCACTTCTCGAAGAAACATTCGACGAGATTCAGCTGGTTTACTGAGAACCATTTCTTGAGGTAGTTGACCTCAAACTGCCGCAAAGGCATATCACGGTCAAAGAAGTCAGCCACCGGCAGGTGGTCAGCATTAAGCACTGCACTGGCGAACAGTCCTCCGATACCACAGACCTGACAGGACGTCTGAGCGATACACTCCGACATATCCATGTTAGCCTCGACGGCAGCAGAGGTGCCCAAAACGTACTCACTAGGGCCACCGAAGTCAAAGTAAATGCTGGTTGCAGAGAACTTACCTGCCTTCAGCTGAGCGATGACGTCTCGCGCGATAGCGATACGTTGCTTTGGCTTCGTCAGAGCCTTAAAACGCTTGTTCTTGGCCTTGAGTCGACGTTGAATGGTGGAGCGCAGGGCTCCTTCGGTCTGGATGGTCTTTGTTTGTATCATATTACCTCTGTAAGCACTAAGGGTGGGCTTGTCAACGCTTCTTCAACAGATCGCCAAATGAGAAACACAGTCGCTTGTTAGGGGAGTAGTCTTCACGCTTGCGAGGGACCCCGTTAGGCCCTTCCCAAATGTACGGGTGCAATGAGCACTTACGCGGGTCGTCTTTACAGGTGCAGGTCATATCAATCCTCTGCAAGCTCGTCGAGTATCTCTTGAACGTAACTCTTGACCTCGACGAGGAAATTCCACTTCTCGTCAGCAGTCATGCTCTCCATGAGTACACTGAGGGTCTCACGAGTGATGACCATGTGCTCGGTTTCTTTAGGCATTAGTCCACCACCCAACCATCAGCCAGCATTTCCTCAAAAGAGGCATACTGCTTTGCCGGGATTCCCGCCAGCTGAGGTTCCAGCTTGCCAGTCTCCAGACGCATCACGTTGCCGAGGTAGACCCACGTCCTACCCTGGACAACAAACCCGATCTCGGGCATCCCAGAGCCCTTCGGGCGCTTCATGGGCATTACTGGACCCAGAGGCCAGGTCTCTGGCCTGCCAAGAATATCTAGGTCATGCGGGCGCTTAGGTGTCAGCATCATGCATCCTATCGTAATCACGTGCTACGCTTTGTCAAGTGGAGTGAATGTGAAAGAAATCAAATACGGGGCAATCCCCACAATATACCGAGGCATCCAGTTTCGCAGTAGACTCGAAGCAAAAATCGCTTGCTTCTTAGATTCGTACGACCTGATCTGGGATTTCGAACCACTTGATCTCAAGCGGTACATCCCAGACTTTATCGTCGAGTTCCCTTGGGGAGCGACGCTAGTAGAAGCCAAGCCTGCCGTCAGGCCAGCAGAATTCAAACCAGCCTGCCGTAAGATCACACGCAGTGGTTGGACCGGACCGGCGCTAGTGATAGGCTCTCAGCTAGCTCTAGGTCCAGATGACCGAGCAGACCTCACGATGTTTGGCTCTACGCAAGCGGAGGATGGTTGCTGGAGCAGAGTAGGCAGAGAGAGGTGGCCAGCGGACTGGGGATCTGAGTACGTGTTCCCAGACTGCTTCACTAAGTGGGTAGAAGCTGGGAATGTTACGCGCTGGGATCCGGGTCAGTGAACACGAATTTCGGTACCGCCGTGTACCTGCCTTCGATCGGAGGCTCTAGCTCGCGCCAGATTACTTTCATCGCTGTAGAGTAGTAGTGTTCTTCTGCTCCCTCGGGATCCTTAATCCAAACACCGTTCGACCAGAACACGTTGTCTTGTCCGTTACGAACCCATACAATAACGTACTGATAGGTCATTCGCACTCGCCCCTAATCTTCTGCAACTTGCTGAAGATCTCGGGCATCTGAGAACCGTCGTACCGAATAACATTCGGCCCAAGCTTCTCGATGTTCTTGTTCCAGGGCTGCGCGACTGAGATTACCAGACCACGGGGACGCCACTTGATCCAGCGCTCGACATACGCAGGCCAGTCATCCACCAGAACCTTGCCGTAAACAAGCCCCTTGTCCTCCGAGAGTGTGATCGGCATGTGAGGCACGTGCTCCTCACACCACTCGACCTTCTCCTGCCAAGCCGCCGTCGACTTGCGGGGACCCTTGCTGAGGATGTTGCAGCGAAACTTCAAGGCCATCAGAGTATTGACGATGTCAAAGCCTGCCTGGAGCCTGGGGAGGTTGCGCCAGAATCCCGGCAGCTTCTTGATCAACCTATGACGCTGCTTCACGTAGGTCTGATCTTCGCCCGAGTAGTCATCCGGCTTTGTCTCCTCAGGTGAGCGAATCAGGCTGAGGTAGTGACGCATCGACTGATCGAAATCGGCGATCGTACCGTCCATGTCGATCAATGCGACAGGTTCAGCCAACATTACCGGGTCCGATGCTTACCAGCAAACGGGTTGAAGAACCCACGATTGCTGATGATGTTCTCCATAATCATCACGAGACGCTTCTTAGGGGAACGCTCCAAATAAATCGGAGAAGAGCGCAGAGTCTTCAGCGTAATCTTGACCGACTCAGGCCAGAGGTACTCGGTACCAGGACGCCACTTCTCGAAGAAGACCTCCACGAGATCCAGCTGATCCTCGGAGAACCACTGCTGGAGATACTCGGTCTGCTTGCTGCGTTGTTCGGCCATCGTCGGCCAGGTACAACCTGCGGGACGTAGGTCAAAGACCTTCAGCTTGTCGGCGTTCAGGACAGCACCAGCAAAGAGGCTGCCGATACCACAAACCTGGCACGAAGAAGCTTGGGCCACCACATCAGCAACCTCAAGCTCGTCCCTGGCGCCGCTGAAATCGCTGATGTCAAAATAACCGCTGAACGCCTTGAACTTGCCGGCGTAGATCTGAGCGATCACATCCTTCGCGATGTGGATGCGCTGCTCATGCTGAGGAAGCTTGGCAAACGCCTTATTCTTCTGCTGAACGAGCTTACGTGCGGCTTCAAACTTCGGTCCCTGATTGCTGATCACTTGCATATATCACCTGTAGTCATCTGTTTAGCTTCTGTCAATGGCACACACTCAGGTCTCGCACCTGTCTCATCACCTTCAATTTTACGTTGCTTCAGTTTTGAGCGCCCTGATCCTTTACCGTGCCCGATAAAGCCAGCTATGTGTCGTCGTCTTTCCGACTGTCATACCGGCACCACGCGTAGCCCGGTCGCGTATTGTCAACGGGGTACGTTCACTCTACCCGTTGTCCCTCTCTCCCTGAACGCTATGACGAGAACTTAATCTCGACTACCTAGAGAGGTGTGGGAGCACTCACTTCGCCAGACGACGGCGAACCTTCATGATCTTCGCCACCAGCGTGGACTTGCCACCCGGAATCTTCGAAGCTCCGTGGATCTTCAGTCGACCCGAGGCGTACTTGCGCAGATTCTCGATAGGCTGCTCCATAAGCTCGCGAGTGTTCATGCGATCCAGAGGGTAGTCGACCTTTTCGAACATGCTCGTCTGTGCAGCAGTGACCGGTGGGAATTCCTCCTGGGTCGACAGCGGCTCGGGCGGCGTCTCCTTCGACTTCGCCATGTCAACGAGGACCTCGGCGACGAGCTTAGTGATGCCGTTCAGTGCTTCGCCCGGCGTGCCGGCGAACCAGCTCAGTGACGGGAACTCCGCCACGAGTCCGACGTGCTCCTGATCCTCCTCGGACCACCGCACGCGGTAGGTGTACTTCTCAGTCTCAGACTCTTCATCAATATCATCCACATCGACCTCGTACTCCTCGTCAGGAAGATCCGAGTCATCCGCAACAGCGGTCATATCCTGACCAGACCAGTCGCCAATAACCTCGTACTCACAGACGCGCATCTTCTGCGCATTGTGGTCCTCAGGGACACACACGACGTTCTCAGGGTCGACACGAACGACCACAGTCGTACCGTAGCCAAAACCGTGAGCGTACGAGCGGGCACCGACATGCAGACCGACGTGGCAAGTCTGGCTCGGGTTGTCAGAGATCTGGTTGCGAGGCATCTTGACCACCGCGCCCGGCTTGTTCGAAATCGTGCCAGAGTACACGTCGAGATAGTCGTCTCGAAGGCCCTTGTATGCCAGGAACGTACCATCCGGCTCGATGGCGATGTTGAGGTGCTGAAGGAACCCGAAGACCTGCTCACGAGAGCGATAGCTCGGATTCTTGTCCAGGCGCTCGTAGAAGCGCAGCAGCGGAGACGGATCCTGACCAGCGCTGGCCATCGCGTTGATGCGGTCCGAGAGCGCAGGAGGCAGTGCAGTACCGTTGTACTTCACGACACCGTTGTCCAGAGCGAAGGCAGTACCCAGATACTTCTGGAGAGCACCACCCGGGGCCAGAAGAGCCGGGATACCTGCCCAGTCCTTTTCCAGAATTGCCTTCTGGATCTGGTTGTACTGGACGGTACCAGCGTGATGGGTGTGAGGGGTACCGTCAACAAAGACGGTAACAGAATCGCCGGTCATGGAGAATGGAAGTGCGTTTGTCATAGAGGTAATATGCTCACTGTAGATGCGCCCGTCAAGGGTCGTCAGGCGGTAAACGTTACGATCGATCTCGACCAGGTGAGGGGTGGCAAGCATTGCAAAAAGCGCGCCCGTCATGTGCTCGACAATCTGCCCGGTAGTGCCCTTTGTACACCCTACAGATTCTGCGAGTTTAGAGATGTCGATCTGAAGCATCTCTGTCTGGGAAACCGACTTCAATTCTTCAATACGCCATAGGAGATTGACTGCAATCTCGTTGAGAGTACTTCGCCAAAGATGAGGGACTTTGTCCGCATTCAAAGGACGTTCAAGGAATGGGAAAATAGTGGAGTAGGTTTGCGTACCGAGATCGAGAATAAATTTGTCGGTGTTACTCACGAGGCCCCCACAAACTTCACTGCAAATCCAAGCTTCTTGAGGATCGGAATCAGCTTCTTCTCGCGTTCCTCTTCCGAAATCAGGGTATCGTCGTTGATCTCCATCGCCGCATCAGTTGCAGCGCGATTCGTCATCTTACGCTGTCCGGTGCTACGCGTGACACGCACCAATGGCGAGAGCTTGTCGAGTAGGTAATTGAATCGCGTGTCGCTAATAGCGTCATCGCTAGCGATGTCGTCGGGTGCCGGCCGATCGTCGATCGCTTCACGAGTCAGCCCGAGCTTTCGGCAGGCGAACCCAAGGCAACACATGTTGTCTTGTTCGTTGAGAAGGCTCGACATGCCGCCCTTGTTGCCACGGACCCAGCGAGAACGGTTAATTGTGAGTGGAATCAGTTTCTTCGCCATCAGATCTTGTGCCTTCCCTTGAACAGGTCAAAAGTACCCTTGTTGCTGATAATATTCTCCATGATCATCAGCAGCCGCTTCTTCTTCGAAGAAGTACGAAAAATCGGAGAGTGCTTGAGCACGATGTCAGGCATCGCCACTTGCTGTGAATGGTGTTCACCCTGAGTATCTTCATACCAGCGCTCAAAAACCGTCTCGATCAGGTCCAGCTGCTTGGACGTAAACCAGCGCTTGAGGTAAGCGACCTGGTTGTCACGTTCAGCACCAAAATTGAAATCCTTCAGCTTGAGCTTGTCTGCGTTGATCACAGCACCAGCAAACAAGCTACCGATACCACAAACCTGGCAAGAAGCCTGCGCTATGCAGTTACTCATATCCAGATTTTGGACACTATCGTCATACTCGTTATCAACCGAACGATTGAATTCAAAATAGGTACTGGTCGGAACAAAGCGCCCAACCTTCACCTGAGCAATGACGTCCTTTGCAATCGCGATGCGTTGCTGAGCACGTGTGAGCTTGCGGAACTTGGCGTTACGCCGCTTGAGAGCGGTTTGAATTGCTTCGAACCGTGGACCTGAGGTAACAATGTTTCTAGTCATACATCCTTTGTAGTCACTCTAGGGAACGAGCGCAAGGGCCGGCTTGCGATTAGCGTTGCGTTCGTCAACAATCTGAACATACTCAATCCAGTGAGCCGGCTCATTATGCCAGGTCTTCCAGAGATTCACGATGTTACCACCGCGAAGAAGAGGGTAGCTGTCCGTGATCAGTTTGTAGGCCATACCTGCCTCAGAATCCTTGTAGTAAACCTTGGCGCGGTCTGCCAGAAGCTCCGTCAGACCGTTAGTCTTGGCAGCGTTCTCACGGGTGATCATCTGGCAAATCGGGTGAGTGTCACCCAGAGCAGCAGCCAGAGCCTTCGCACCGTCACTCTCGTCGGCATCAGGCCAGCTAAACCAGTCGCTATCCCCCTGGGGCTTGTGCCAGAAGTGATCCTGAATCTTCGCCAGGTTGTCTGGAGTAAGCAGCGAGGTGATAAACGTGTCACGCCAAGTGTAATACTCGACACCCTTCATTCCGGTAGCAGGCTTCTTCTCAGAAGTCTTGTACCCGTAAATCACGGGCATCGTCGTGCCAAACTCCTTGGCAAGCTTGCGATCTTCCAGGTACTCCTTGAAGAAAGAGTCACGCTCATGCGACGTGAACCCAGAGATCAGCAGATAAACGTCGGTGTCCTCGGGAATCCGGTCAACCGTCGTCCAGTGATCCGACAGAGGCGAGGGAAAACTGTTCTTGGTTGCATCCAGAGTGAACATCCGAGCCTTGTGCTTCGGGTTCACGACCTTCTTCTGCTTGACCGGACCAGCATTCCACGACAGGGTGCTCAGAAGGATAATCGTGGCACCCGTGAGCCCGGAATCCGTCAGAGCCTGCTCCAGCAGAGCCTGCGTGTCAGCAGGCGTCCTATTCTCACCACGAACAACGTAGTCATCCGGCGTGAGATAGTAGCCATCCAGCTTCTTGCCGGTGTCATCAATAATCAGACGGGTCTTCGACGTCACGGTAATGCGCGTCGTGACCGTGGAATTGTGGAGCAGAACGAACGTACCAGGAGCGTAGGTGACCTTGGCAGTCTGGAACGCAAGATCCTTGTACTCCTCAGGAAGTGGCAGGCCCATCGTAGCGAGAACCTGAACCTTGAGGCGCTTATCCCACTCCGAGACGCCAGGCTTTTCCAGGTCAACCAGAGCCTTCATCACGTACTCATCGACGAGATCGTTGAACTTCTGAACCAGTGCAGCCTTCGTGGCCGACGAGTACTTAAGCTCCTCGCGAGAGGTGGAGATCTGAACGTCACCAATGTTGAAGAACAGCGAGCCAGAAAGCGTGCTCAGGCAGCGAGCAACCAGCGACTGATCCAGCTGTGCCAGGTTGACACGGTACGGGACGCAGCCCATGATCGCGATCCACTCGGAGTTATCGTACTGACCCTTCTTGACAATTGCACCGTGGGTCAACACAGTCTGCTCTGCTGGTTCCGACGGAAGCGAAATGTTGATCTCGGGGCGAGGTGAGAAGTGGCGGTAGAGATCGCGAGCCTTCCGCTCGAAATCATAGAGATCTTCCGAGCGAACCGCGATGATAATCTCGACGCCAGTCTCGCTAGGATCGCAAGGAGTCTCAGCGAGCAGGGCAAACTGACCCTTCTCAGACTCGTCCATGAAAGCGTTATAGGTACGCTTCCACCCGCCGTGCCAAGAAATCACAGTGAACGTGTCGGAGTAGGCAAAGCCAGACTTCGAACCGATCCCGAGCATGCCAACCGCATCGTTGGTATCACGCTTCGTAGAATTGCCGTAGGCACAGAAGATATTGAACGCATCCTCATGCGAGAGGCCGGGACCGTAGTCCCGAATGCGCAGCGTCGAGTCGTACCGCGTTGGGATCGTCACCTTGATCGGAACGTCGCCCTTGCCAACCATCTTGTGGGCGTCCCACGCGTTGGCAGAGTACTCACGGAGGACGGCAAGCACCTTATCGGTGTAGATACCGTCGCGAAGCATACCCATGATGGCAGCTTCATTGGCCTTGGAGATGTGGAAAGAGGTGGAGTCGAGGTTGCTGCTCAGCGTCGAGCGCGTTTCAATGGTCGGCTTCATGACATCACCATAAGCATGTAGGGGAAGGTCGTCAAGGGCTAGCGAGGGCCGAGGTAGTCAATGTGTCCGTTGAATCGATTCACACGGGCGATACCCCCACGAGGATTGACGATCGTGAAGAACTTGCCACCCTCGCGAAGTTTCACTAACATCTGGTACTTCCATTCAGCTTTGTCACGAATGCGCTGGTCTTGAGACCGCCATTTACCACGATGGTGTGTGCGCTTAGCATCTACGTATGCAAGAACCAGAGCATTCGGCCCGTCTTGTGCTTCGAAGATCCCAGCCAGAAGGTCTAGTTTTCCATGCTCTGCTTTCTTTTGCCAAACAGTAAGCCCGCAACGAAACCTAGATCGACTTGGGCGATTATCGTCGTTATGATGTCTAGTACGACTCATCGCGCTCGGGGAAGGGCTCGCACCTTCCAGTATGTCTCACCGTTACCGGACATGAGACGGCCGGGCGTTACTCCCCGGACCAAGCAAGAATTAGTACATGAACTTTTTGAGTTCTTCGCAGAGCTTGTAGCCAATGAGTTGCGGTAGTGTAGCAACACCAACTTTCTCGTCGTAGGAACGGTGAGGATGATCGATTTCCTCCATCAGATCACCATTATCGGCCACCCACTGGTCGTGCCCCAGACCGGCCTTGGCACGGATAATGTCAATAGCGGCTTTGATGATATCAGAGTCACGAACCTCGATGTTCACGATCTGTGACTGTGTACCGTTGATCTTCATTTCTTCTCCGCTCGATACTTCTCGACATCAGAATACCCCTGCGCCTTAGCCACTTCTTCATCCTTCGGAGCCGTGAGTACCTTGGCCCTGAATTCAGAACCATAAGCGTAAGGCAGAAGATTGCCCAGACGGTCATGAACATTCTCAGGCGTGATATCAAAACCGTCCTCGACCCAGGTCTCGGCGACTTCGATTTGAATGGTCCACTTGTAGAACTTCATTCGTCCACCGTCATAGCCATGCGATAGGCGTGCCCGACATCTTCCATGTCGGTACCACCACTATAGATTACCCACGGCTCTTCCGGGAAATCGTTACCACGAGCCATACGGACGCTGTGGTACACGTCTTTGTGTGTGTCTGTCTCCAACCATGCCGCCCCCATGGCGCAACACGAGTCGGCGCCATCAGGACCGGTGTCTATCCCGCCACATGGCTCACCCTTCTTAAGGTAGGCTGCTCTCTCGGCGAACTTCATGTTGTAGGCGTGAGCATTCTGGATTAGCTTAGCCAAAAGAAGCTCCTTGGCGTCTGTGCTCTTGGCGGGGCCGAATGTCTTTTGCTTCATTTGTTCCTCAGAGAGTAAATCAGTTGCTGAATTCGTCGTTTAGTTACGTGATGACCGATTCGCTTGCACTCTGGTCCAACGTAGATAGCTCCGTCAAGTAGCTTGCAGCGGCAAGGGTCACCGTGCTGTATCACCACCTTGCGTCCGTCTGGATCCATACTAACCATCGAGAGGGAAGGCGTCAAGTCCACAGGCCAGAAGAAACGACGCCCTTTCGCCTGGCACAATCACTTCATCAGCAATTGCTAGAGCAGTAGCGCGAATTCCTGCCTGGTACTCAAGCTCGAAATTACACTGCCGTGCGCGGTTTACTGCATTAGAAATCACGAGGTGCTTGCGAGAGAGAGGGGTGCGAGGGGGCCTCACTTCTTTCTCCCCTTACGTTCCGATTCTCGCCGCTCTGTCTGAATAACTTCGCCCATTGCCATCAGGAGTTGGCCAAAGTAAAGCACCATTTGCTGCTGCTGATCGCGACTAATCAGGTAGTTGTCATTGACGTCACGGACGAGTGCTGTTAGCTCTCGCTGGAGATGGTCCGCGTAGCGTTTCACGTCGTCCTGACGGATTTCTCGCTCCGTCCATGCACGCGGTTTATCAGCCACGGTAGCCCTCCCAGAGCACCTTGCCGCAGCGCTCGCAGATTCCACAGGTCATTTTTTGACGTTCTTTGTGACCAAACAGCTTGCAAATGAGGTCATAGATCTTCATCGTACCACCCGAGCTTTCGGAAAAACGTAGCGAAGCTTAGCCCACTCTTCGCGGAAGTGTTTACACCACTGAGCCCACGAAGCGTACTTCAGACCGTTCAGGTCCAGGTACACGATAAAAGCGATACATGAAGGTACCAGGAAGAAATAGACTACACTGAACCAGAAAGCGTAAGTCATGCAAACCTCACATCCCTTGAAACCTGGTCCACGTTAGCAGGCCTAGTGTGATCGTGAACAAAGTAAAAGTAGTAATGCCCCAGTGGAGACTTCTTCATCGTTGAGGTGTAAGACAACCTTGGCCAACCGCCCCTGTAAAAGTGCTTAGCGTACGGGTCTTCGGGCCACTTACTCACGCTCGTACTCCTGCGAATCGTCCCAAGCATCAGCAGCCTTGTCAGCCGCCATTTCTGCTGCGTACTCCTCGACATCCTTGGGACAGTCACCAGTGCCGAACCAGTAGCCCTCAGGGATCCCACAGCCGGGATCCTTACCCTCATACTCGCAGGAGACTACAGAGTCAACCGGAATACCACCGTCACGGAAGTGCCAGGTAACGACGTACTCGTCGTCACCAAGGTCGATGCACTCGTCGATTTCGATGTTCTTGCTTCGCATAGAGCTAATGTAAGCACGAGGAGAACCGTTTGTCAGGTATCGGTGGGGTAGCCAAACCCCCAAATCATTCTTGCAGCCACATCGCGCAAGAACTGGTCATCTTCACAACGAAGTTCCCAATCGGAACCTGGGCCGGTACTAGTGCCTGGCAAATCCTGAGCCAGCAACGGCAGATCTTCCTTGATCGAAGCTAGTGACGCGTGAACGTCAATTTGGATCATACCCTGACTATTGCGAATCTCGTACCAGTAGTTCTGTTTACGTCGGTTGAAATCCCAGTCTACTTCGTAACCGAGGCTACGGAAGTAGTCGACGACTTCACTTTTTGCAGGAATCATGAGAGCAATGTAAGCATCGCGAAGGCTGGCGTCAACCCCTTGACATACGAGCCGATGGTGTTTAGGCTGGTAGGGTGAAGAACGATCTCGCTAGTATGTTCAGCAGTCTCAGAAACAGACTTTCCGAGGAGTTGAGCACCGCTCACGACTTGTGGACCTGGCTCCCATCCTACAAGGTGGCGCAGAAGAATCACGGTGACTACGCTAGTGAGTATTGTCCGTGTGTCAAGGACGTGATGGTGGAGGCTGCGATGTTCATCGCTGTGTTGAAAGCAGAACCTCTGCGGGACTACACCCTTGATGAAAAAGACTGGTTCAACCGTTGCCCTTGTGGCGAGGAGCATGTTGATGAGTAACTGGCTTGAAACTGAAGCCGAATCCGAGATCAAGCACGGAGACGATGACTCCCAGGAGATCACCTATCAGGGGATGCTCCTGAAGGCTGGCGCAATCGAGTACGGAGACACTGTGCAGGGGCAGGAAGAACTCGCTGCCAAGCTGGCGATTCTCAAGATCCAGGAAGAGGAGAACGCCAAAAAGGCAGCCCTCAAGGCCCAAGAAGAGGAACGCCTGAAGACTCAGATGGTTCCTATCATCTGTTCCTGTGGCTCCATGAAGTGCTACGCAATTCGCTGGTACGGACTCCCTAAGCCTGTGTATCAGGAGCACATCAAGCCTCTACCTATGATGCTGAAGGATCCGACGGCTGCTCGGATGAAGGCGAGTTATGGATAATGTCTATCATCACGGCACGTTTCGACTCAATTTGTTCGATTTGTAGAAAGCTTATCTCCAAAGGAGATCAGGTAGAGTGGTCTCCAGGTTCGTATGCCAAGCATGTGGCCTGTGTGGCACAGGTTGTGAAGACCGGTCCGCCGCTTACACCACCACAGGCAGTGAATATCGACGATCTTTTCTCAACCCCTATGACTGAATTTAGGGTAGGCAGCTTAAAGCTAGACGAGTGGCCAACAAATGGCGCACCAGATACCCGCACCGACTACTCTATCGAAGGCGTTGCTAAGGCGCAAGTCAGGCGAGCGCAAGAAGCGTTCATGACAGCGATGTACCTACGATTTATTGAGCTAACCAAAAAGATCGTACTCCTATGGGCAGAGAATTTGTCGGACACAGAACTTCGCGTCGTAATGCTAGAGTTGCGCGAGGTCCCATTACCCGTAATCCGAAGCTAGCTACAGCTTGTAGCCGACGATTTGCTTGATACGCAAACGTGTATCGCACGCGGCCAAGTCCGTACAGCGGCCACGATTACCAATCTTGGTGGGTTTTACACCAGAACCCCAATTGCCGCACATCCAGCACTCAAGTGTCTTGGGTACCCACTCGCGGGGTTTATCGCCCATGAGCAGCATTCCAGGCGTTCATGTGAGATTGCCAGATCCGCCCAGCCGCGCCTGTTAGAGACTTCTCAGGCCATGGTAGATCTTCTAGCGAGTAGTCGAGCGCTTTTTGAGTGCGCAGGATGCGATCCTCCGCTTCAAAAAGCAGTATTTCCGCTTCGGCTAGTGGGAACCGCTTTGCTTGTTCGCCGGTCATGCCGCCTCATCGGGGATGTAGAGGTTTGTGGCGTTGTCCTTGTGGAGACTTACGTCTGGTGGGAAGGTGTAGCGATCCTCCAAATAATCCCCCGTCATGGGGTCTTTGTCGCGCCACTTGTCCAAGCTAAAGGTGTAGGTGATATAGTGTAGGCCCTTCTTACTAGGAACGGTAGCAACGAGGTGTGGCTGCTTGCTACGAGCGTCTGGCGTGGCCAGCCACTTTCCAAACGCCTCCGATTCACTTGAAATTCTATCGACGTCAAACATCCAAAGCTTCTTGTTGGGCGTGACGATGCCGCAGGCTCGGGTATAAAGTGACTTCATGCCGGCAAAATTCCCAGTCAACGAAGCGTCCACCACCAGGCGCGTGAACTCGGCGCCCACCTTCTTGAAGCTACGCGTCGAAAGTCGAGTGTATGCTCGGACCTTCAGTGCATCACAAAGCGCCACCATTTGCGGCATGTGGCGGTCAAAGTCTGCAAGTGACCGGTGATAGAAAGTCTTCACAATCCGCACTCCGTTGTTCCCGACGCGCTTTGTGCGGTCAAGAAGCTCGGTGTACAGAAAGTGATCTCCGTTAGAATCCAGGCCTAGCTCCTCGCCAGGAAGAAAGCGTTTTACGAGGTCGTAGTTGTTAATCACCCTCTCAAGCTAAGCACCGGGCAGCGAAAGTCAAGTGTAACCTCGCGCAGCGAGAAGGCTTGACACGGGCACTGGGAGTGATTACTGTTGGAAACATGGACTACTCAAAAACTATAAAGCATATGGAAGACGAGATGTCGAAGGGTATCTTCGAAACACTCACCAGCCAGTCAAAGATTCCGTATCCAGGGAAACTGTCACCCCACCAAAAGGAATGCCCTGTTGGTCGAGTAGGAGACGGCTCTGCCACCAAAGCAATTCTGGCTAAGTATCTAGACAACATGCGCGAAGCTGTGAACCCGGACGGAAGTCCTCGCCGTTGGAAACTTACCGGCCAGGAGAAGCTGATTGCTCGCGACGCTTGGGCCAGGCAGCTTGCTGCTCTTCAGACCGAGCAAAAGGCTAAGGATGCCAGTCGTGAAGTGACCGTGGTTACACAGAGTGAGGATGACTGATGACGGTATTTTTCACCTCAGATACTCACTACGGCCACGCTAACATCATCAAGTTTAGCGAACGTCCCTTCTCTTCTGTTGAAGAGATGGACGAGGCAATGATCACAAACTGGAATGCTGTTGTCAAGCCCGGGGATCTCGTCTACCACCTCGGCGACTTCTCGTTCGCTAACCGAGACCGAACCATCAAGATCGCTAAGCGTCTTGCAGGACAGAAGTTTCTGGTCTACGGTAATCACGACAAGGCAATGCGTCGTGACCGTGAGTTCAACGAGCAGTGGCAGTGGACCCGAGATCTCACGCAGATCGAGGTCGAGGGCCAGAAGATCACGCTCTGCCACTTCGCTATGTTGACTTGGAATCAAAGCCATCGCGGAGCGTGGAATCTCCACGGGCACTCCCACGGCAATCTCACGGACGACCCTAACGCGCTACGAATTGACGTAGGGGTCGACTGCTTCAACTACGCACCAGTTTCGTTCGAAGAAGTTCAAGCCATTATGGCCAAGAAGACGTTCAAACCAATCGACCACCACGGAGACAGGAGCTAGTATGCAGGTTATTTTCGATATTCAGCGCACAGGCCGTCGTTATATGTCCGATGCAGACCTTCAGCAGGAGTGTCTGTTTCTCGGACTTGAACCTACCGCTACCACAGCAGAGATCGCCGCCGAGCTTCACCGACGCGGGCTGGATGATTTCTCGGCAGGTAGAGCGATGAAGATGGGGCCGAAGGCGTGACTAAGCCGATCACCCCAGCCGAAGTTGTTACTGCCAAAGCAGCAGCACTCCCAGACGGGGTGCTAGAGACTTTCAACGACTTAATCGCCAAGAAGTGGAACGGGTACTCAGCCACTTTGAAGATTGGTGAAGTCTGTAAAGCTTTGCGATTGAAGATGAATCTAACCGAAGGTGTTGACGCGTTGCCTGGAGAGTGGCTAGACATCGAACCCGTCTACCGAAAAGCTGGCTGGTACTGTGAATTCGATAAGCCCGGGTATAACGAAACCTACGAAGGTTATTACACCTTCAAGAAGAAGCCATGAAGCCACCAGACGAACGTTTCCTAAACACTTTCGCCGTTTGTGTCCCCTGCCATAACCATCACAACCTGTGGGTAAAGTGGCACGACGAGTACGGTGTGCCGTGGGAACAGGACTCACTCGGTATGTGGCAGGAGATCGGCAAGGTTGACAACCGTCCTGTTGTTGTCTCCGTTAACTGGGCTGATATCGCGGGACGACGAGTAGCGTTTGTCGAGCCAACTAGCCAGCTGGTTGACTACGTGATGGTCGATAAGTGGGCCAAAGAAGTGTTCCCGAACGCTATCGAGTTCGTGGACGATAACAACTTCCACAACATCATCCATCCGATTGCTGCGGCGATTGGTGTCAAGTCGATCATGGCACGGAAGCCAGAGATGAATCTTTACGCAAAGTACGCTCCTAAGGACCCCGATTTCATGAAGAATCTGGTAGGTGCGAACACGAGAACCCCGGCCTCGCGTGTCGGTCAACTGTTCAAGCGAATCACGTATCGTGACCTGCCGAAGCAAAACCACGGGTGGAACAAGAAGCTAAGCAGCATGGACTGGTCTGAGGTATGCCTCGACGGCTACCCCGGCTGGCAAATCGAGATGGCTGATGGTCAGAAGGCGCCCGCCTTTGTGAAGCTGACACACGTCCGAGGCAAAGGTACCGTGGAGTCTAACGATCTCGCTACTAAGTGGGACGATATCGCCAGCGAGACGTTCTACCAGCGCGACTGGACCGACGATGGTATCCCGTTCGTTCATGAGCACGAGGTTTACTGGTCGGGCTGGTGGTTCAAGACGATTGCTGAGCGAGATCGCTTTGTGGCTTGGCAAGCCGAGCAGAAGTGATTACCTTTGAGCTATGGCTCATTGGATCCTTCAGAACAATCTCTACGAGGAAGAGGGCTTCGCCGCCCTCACGGGCGCTCTAGACCGTCTAGAAGTACCGTACTCGATTCACAAGTGCGTGCCCTTCGTCGGCACACTAGAGCCCGAGGCCACCCCGCCTGCCGGGCCTGTTATTGTGATGGGTTCCTACACCCTCGCCCGGCACGCCAAGCAGAGGGGCTGGACGCCGGGCGCTTGGCTGGACAATCTCGACTTCGAGGTCCAGCGTAACCACTGGGGCAACCACATGCTGAACGCTGACGCACACGTCTGCAAATTCGGTGAGATCCCGTTCCAGCGTGAGCCTTTCTTTTTGCGCCCTACCGAGGACTCCAAGGCCTTCACCGGTTTCGTGTGCGACTGGCCTTACTACGAGGGCTGGCGAGCCGGCATCGAGCGCATGGGACCTGAGCCTGATTTCAATCTTGACACCTGGGTGATGGTGTGTTCCAAGAAGGAGATCTACACGGAGACCAGATGCTGGGTCGTACACAAGCGTGTTGTCACAGCTTCTCAGTACAAGCTAGGAACCCTCAAACGGTATGAGGAGCTTCGCAGGTCGCGTTTTGATAGTGACCTAATCGCGTTTGCGGAGGATCGCGCACTGGACTGGTCACCTAACGAGGCTTACGTGATGGATATCGCGGAGACACCCGAGGGCTTGAAGATTATCGAAGTGAATAATCTCAATAGTGCAGGCTTCTACAAGGCTGATATGAATAAGCTCGTCATGGCGCTGGAGATGATCGCGTGAAGGTTGCTAAACAAGTCATCGTAATGCGCAAGGATCTCAACATGCGCAAGGGTAAGATGGTTGCACAGGGAGCCCACGCTTCTCTGGGCGCTGTTCTGGTGATCCGTAAGGAGCTAGACGGTGAGCCAGGCCATGCCTGGGGTGAGGCCTTTAGGCAGTGGATGACAGGCACCTTCACCAAAATCTGCGTGTCTGTAAGTTCTGAGAGCGAGCTTATGGATATCTTCCACGCCGCTAATGACGCTGGTCTGCCGGTCAAGCTAATCACCGACGCCGGGCACACCGAATTCCACGGCGTACCAACACGTACGTGTTTGGCTATTGGTCCCGCATGGTCCGACGACATCGACACTGTCACAGGAAAGCTAGCACTACTATGAGCGAGCAAATCCTACGTCAAGTCAAACTCACGCGACCAATGCATAACGGCCACGCCGAGGAGATTGCCTGGATCGACAACGAGAAAGCCAAGCTCAACAAGTTCGTCGAGGACGAAGATGGGGTCGTTTGGCTAGTAGCGGAGCTTTACGGCGCTAAGCCGTTCTCAGCTGTCGATCGAACGGCGAGGGTGGCTAGAGAAGTCGCTGACGTCCTCAAAGATCACTGAGGCATTAGCGTACGCATCAGCTGACCACGTCCGAACACATCGTAAAGCCCGTGCTTCACAATGTAGTCAGCTACATCCTGGTGAACTAGCTGACGGAAGTCTTCGCCGTCGACAATCCTCTTCTTGACCATCGTTGAAGAGATGTCTGGAACGACCGCGTGAGCAGCAAGCGCCGGTAAGTCGTACCCGTCACGGCGCACGACAATCGGAGGCGCAATCTCCACAATCTCAGCCCAGCCTTCCCAGGTCGTGAATGAGTCGACTAGGTCAGAGCCAAGGATCAAGCGAAATCGGTCATTTGGCCACTCCTCCTGCACATACTTGACGAGGTCAATAGTGCGGCTACCGACGAAGCCAGGCTGCTTGGCCAGACGCTGCTCAGCACGACACACCGACGTACGTGGGAGGTCGCGAGCCATCAGCCGACACATCTCCAGGCGATGCTCGAAGTCGAGCAACTCCTTGCCAAGCATGTGCTTGTATGTCGGAACGAACCAAAGTTCATCCACCGGTTGTGTGGCTAAAACGAGTGCAGCCACCAAGTGGTGGCCGACGTGAGCAGGGTTGAAACTACCGCCGTAGAGTGCGATGTCCATAGCGCTCCTGCATCTCCTGAAGGACGTCATGTCGACCTTCATAGTAGGCAATTATTGCGGTACCAATACCAAGCACACCTACAAAACAAAGAGCAAAAAAGACCACACCCACCACCATAGCCCACTGATCCCAAGGCTTGCCGATTTTGGTAGAAGGGACTTCCGATGGAATCTCTTCTGGGTGCAAACACTCTCGTTTGATGTTAGTCATTCTCGGACTCCTTGAAGATACCCCACAGGAAAGCCCCAGGCGCTCCCCAAGCAATCGTGCTGCTGGCCAACCCAAGGTTATTTGTGGCTGCAAAGACCACAGAAGTGACTGCCGTTAGAAACACAATGCCTAGTAGGCCGATTAGGTAGAATGTGCGAGTACTCATTTCTTCACCTTCTTCAAGTCAAGCGTCGGTCGCTCAGAAGTGGCTACTGCTGCAAATTCTTCCTGCCACTCTTTGGCAAGCTCCAGCAAAGTCTTGGGCTCTGCTGGCTGGGTAATTTCTTCATCCGGATCCAGCATCTAACCCTTCCAGTCTCGCATACGCTCTGCTTCGCCCAGGAACCAGGAGAACCCGGCAACCAGGAGCATTGGCAGAACCATCAGCACAGCGAACAGCTTACGCATTGGGCCACACAAGCCCCTCACGCTCGCCCAGCTGCTTCAGGCGGCGCTCCATCATCGCCGGGCTACGTGAGTCGTCATGACACCACTGAAGCTGCGTGGCGAAAGTGACCCCGGTTAGATCAAGGGAGGCAGCCAGACCGACACCGTCGGCCATCAAGCCGTTGATGTAGTACCTGGCGTACTCTGGCTTTGCCGAAGCTTCCGGATCAACCCAGCCCCAAGCACAGTGGCGACCCTGGTCGTCACCGTAGACAGACTCGTCGTTGACCTGGCAACGCGTAAAGCCCTGCGAGCGCAGACCGATGACTGCGCGGTTGAACATCTCTTGCTTTGTAATCACTTGACCTCTGGAATTGCTTCAATCACAACTTTGCCAGTGAACCTGTGGTCAGGCCAGCAAGGCGAAACACGATGCACGTCGTAGGATACACGAACGATTGCGCCCGATTCGGCAGCCTCGGTCAGCTGTTCGATAGCCTCACGTTCCGAGTTGTCGACGGCAATGAACACGTCTTCACGCGACATCGAGCCGACACCGTTGCGCATCGTGCCGAGGCTGATGTCGACCAGGGTGTAGTCAGAGCAGAAGATGGGCGTCTTCTTGACGATCTTCTTGACCTGGCCAATGGCCTCGTTGTCAGCCGAGGAGTTGCCACAAGAGGCGAGAACAGCTAGCAGTAGAATCTTCTTCATTAGACCTTCTCCGTAAAATACAGAAACTGGATGTGGCTACCGAAGTAACCGTGATCAATGTTCAACGTCTTGGCATGCGCTTCCGCAGCAGCCTGATCTGGGAAGATCCCCTTGACCTCGACGTACTCTGCCGAGCCAAACGTGCAGCCGTCAGAGTAGTGTTCGACGAGAACACAGGCCGTCTTGGCATCTGGAAGCTCGTAGCCGAAGTCCTTGGTGGTGTGCGTCAGTGAGACTGAGATATCAGTCAGACCACGCTCGCCAATGTCCCATTCGTCGTCTGGGTTAACTTCGCGAGAGTAGTACTCGTCGTAACTTAGTGAGGCGTGTAACTTCATGTTTTCTCCATAGGAATTCGACGGTCGATCTCATCACCAACGGCGACCACTGCTGCCGCAATCAGCAATTTAACTTCCTCATCACTGAGGAAGCTATCATCAACTAGATTGAGCAAAGCCTCAGGGCTCGTATAGTACGCGATCAAGTTGCTGGTGCGTTCAGTACGTAGTGTTGCGCGGAACGCATCGAGTTTTGGCGATGTTTGATTTGCCAGATACTCGCGAGCCTCGGATTCGTTCATAGCTTCTATTTAACCACTTTCTCTGGCTTGTCAAGGCTTCTCTGGACAAGCGGCAACACACTGAATAGAGTCGTCACCACTTCGCCGTAGGCAAACCCAACGTTGGCCTTGGTTGATACAATCACACTTACGTCCGTCACAAACACACACCGCCTTAGGTCCCAGATGTTTCTCAACCGTAGATCCAGACGGTAGGCAGCCAGCCAGTAGTACGAGCAAAGCGAACTTCACGACACTTCGTCCGCGTAGTGCTTGGCGAAGCCGGCACGTAGCGCTTCTGAGTGTGCGCTGATCTTCAGGAAAAGCTCTTCCCCGCAGGCCTGACGCAGCTGCTTAACCAGAATCTTGGCATTCGGTTCGGCGAGCATAACCAGCAGAATTGGTTCTGCTTCGTCCGGAACCGTTTCGATCATGTGAACAAAAATTGCTGTGTACATGCAACCAGAGTAATCACGCACGGCAAGCCTGTCAACAGGCTAGTTGCTATCGCGCAAGCCTGAGGTTGAACTTTCTGCAATCTCTGGTGAAGTGCCTTCCGGAAGACGCCACATCGGCTGCCCCTCGTCACCGAGTGTTGGCAGCAGGCCCGCCTCTTTGATAGCAGCAGAGATGCCCTTCTGGCGACCAGGAAGCTTCTCAATCTCGATGTCTAGCGCGGACTTAGCAATCTCGGCCAGCGTCCACTGACGGCGCACGTTGACACCCACAGAATTACGACGCGACCACTCGCGAATGAGCCCAGCCCAGGTGTTCTCTGGACGACGCTTCTCGACGACAAGCGCTGCCATATCCTGCTCGGTCTCCGTCTCAAACCACCAGCGTTCACCAGGGCACTCAGGGTGCGCCAGAGAAGGGTTCAAGTCAGCGTGAAGATAACGGTAAGCGGCCTCTGCCCACAGCTGATCGCGGTCAGCACGAAGTCGAATCGTGTCACATTCGCCCACAGCTACTGGCCAGTAACGACGGTTACCGGTTTCGTCTGGCAAGTACTCACCCTGGTTGGTCGAACCGATAAACACTGCGTATCGCTTGAATTCCTCTGGAGCCTTGCCGTAGGGCGGGCGGTAGTTGTCGACGCGGGCCGAGATGAACGCCTTCTGGCTTTCCGTCTCAGAAGCACGTAGCGAAGCAAGCTCAGCAAGCTCGATGATCCAGCGGTAGCTGGCCATCTGCATGGAGTCCTTGTTACCAATTACGAGAGGAGAGTCAGAGAACCAAGAGCCGGCAAGTACGCTGGCAGCTTTGGACTTTCCAACACCCTGGCGACCTTCTAGAATCAGAACAGTGTCGACCTTGCTTCCGGGTACGAGTCCACGAGCACACGCCGAGATCATCCACATCGCCCCGACGCGACGGTTGAAATCTGTGTCTTCGGCGCCACAGTAATCGATGAGCCAGGTGTCAATGCGTGGCTTACGATCCCACTTAACCGCACGCAAGTACTCAGCAACGGGGTTGTACTCGTTGCGTCGAGCGATCAGTAGAAGCTGATCTTCGATTTGCGTCCTGTTGGCAGTCACCTGCCACTTGCGGTCCATCCAGTTCATGACGTCGGTTGCCAGGACGTTGCTCGAAACGTCCTTGAAAAGCTCTGCTGTAATCTCTACTTGCTTCGTTAGCCCGTTGAATCGAATGCTGTTTCCCACTACGGAATCTCCGTTCAGAATCTGGTAAAGGTTGTTGGGGCAATTCTTGACCCCTTCACCTTCACTGTCAAGCTTTAACGTAGCCATGAGGTCGTAATCAGCCTCGGGTAGATCGGCAGGACCGCCACCAGGTGCGCTTGCAGGAGCAGGTGTAACAGGAAGGGAGTCGGCCAGGCTAGCAAACTGAGAAGCTCCGGCAATACTCTTGGGCCGAGCTTGGCGAAGCAATTCACGTGCCCGGTCTTCGGGCATGTTGGTGCCCATCAGAAGGGTGGCAAACTGATCGTCGGTCGTACCGGTAGGACAGTTACGAATCAGTGCTTGTGTAGCTAGTAGTTCGTTATCACCTAGATATTTCTTATCCAGAATCTGCGAGATTAGTTCTTTGTCGACTCCCTTGGCAGGATCCGACGTTCGCTTTGCTTTGATAGCCTTCAGGGTTTCTGTAACGAGAATGTCTGGTGGCTTCGTGTACGCCGGTAGAACAGGAGCGTCACTAAGCCCAAGAGCATCTAGACGCTGTTCCTCGCCTCGATACGCGGCACCCCAAACCGGCATGTTGGCACGCTGGTACGCCGACCAGACATGACGACCCATACGTGCGCCCCACGGAGGGACGCACTTCTTATCAAACTCCATTGCAGCTTCAAGCGCAGCTTCCGAGTCACGCACACCATAAGAACGAATGGCCGAACGCACAATGTTGAACGTCGTACCTGCCGTCGATGTACCCTTGACTTCACCAGGCTCACGAGCAAAGTGTGCCTTCATGTCTGCGATGCGTTGCTCGTTTGGAATCTTGGCGAGCCACTCCGGTTCCTCCTTCGGAATACCGACGTCACCGACTTCGCTGGTCTTTCGCAGCGCTTCTTTCCAGGAATCTGGAAGCTCCGCAACAGCGATCTCCGTCGGACCAAGACCCTCCTGCCATGCGTAGTTACCACCACTTGCATGGTTTGACGGCGCAACAATAATGTACGCCTTCGAACGGATAACAATTCCGCCGAGAACACCACGCACCGGGCCTCCGGGAGACTGCACGATCGCGTGGAAGCCTTCACCAGAGCCAGAGCGCTGTGTAACCGTCGAAGGAAGCGGCCCGAGTGTTTGCTCAAGTGCTGCTAACTTAGCTAGATCTTTGTTGTACTCGTCAAGGTCAAACCCCAGGAGCCCGGAAGGCTCCATGACGACGGCGATCGATGCATCTGGCATCGCAGTCCACCAGGCACGAATTTGCGCTTCGTCTGTGGTAGCATCCGTCAGCCCGTTATTGGAACACGGGTGCTTACCAGGAGATACACATTGTGGTCTACCGCACGCACAGATCCCATCACGCATCGGGTAGCACGGGATCACGTACCAACCGATTTTACTGTAGGCTAAGGCAAAATCTAGCATCGTCGCCGACATAATAGCTTACCTGCCCGCAGTCTGCGGGATAACGACCGTCATCCCAAGTAAACTACGCGAGGTACTCGCGAAACTCCGGCGTTACTTGGTACGAGCCATCAGAACAGCACGTCGAACCCACTCGATTGGAGCAACGAACGTCAGGTTGTCCATGTCACCGAAACGCTTGATAAGTACGCCAACAGACTCACCACGGGTGTTCATGATCGGAGAACCACTTGCGCCGAAGCCGACAACAGAAGAACAGATGCCTTCGTTATCTTCATCTCGACCTGCCCAGTAACCATCAGAGATCAGGAACTTGCCACGAGGATACCCGGCTGTCCAGATACGCTCACCGATTTTTGGATCATAAAGTGCAATCTTGATAGCGTTACCACGAAGCTCGCCACGAAGCACGCACACATCATGAATGTCGTCATCCACAAGAACGGTAAAGGTTGCGCCGGCAACAGCATGCGGTCCCGATGCTGAATAGATCTCATTCATTTCGCAGCAGTGGCCAGCAGTTACTGCCAACCCGTCCGTTGTCTTCCAGACAGTGCAAGACCCGGCATCTTCTGCCAGAGCTTGTAGCTTAGCAACCGCAGGGTCAGACATAGTCGGTGCTTGACCAGGGTGCTGAGCACTGCCACAAGCAGAGCAGGCAGTGAGAAGGGCGATGACAACGGCGAGAAAATGCATGGGAAGCTCCTATTGAGGTAACTTCATAAGCTTAGCTTATGACTCCCATTTAGTCTTCGGAGTTTCTGGAGGACTTTGGGTGGTTTACTTCGTATGGATAACCCTGAAACCTTCGTAGCCACCCAAGATCACCCGGTTTACTGGTGTACCCGAGACGAGGTTGCTGGGGTATTGTCGGATATTGTTGATATTTGGACAAGTCCACCAGAAAGAGTGCCCAGAGCAGATGGCGGCTGTGACTGGCTCGGCGAAGGTGTCGCACGCCTGACCTCGCGTTATGCTCAGTGGTCGCTTGCATTGTGCTTGAAGAACTGCGGAACCACACCCGACGACTCCAGGCAGTGCATCAAGGTCGGCTAACATGGCGAATGCAGGCTGGAAACACGGATCGGCATTATCTGCCGATAAGAAGACGTGGCGTTATTTTTCACCATCGACCCTGATGTCTGGTGACTTAGGCACCACCGAAGGCTGCCTTCGTAAGGTGTATTACGAAAAGGTACTGGAACTAAAGGGACCGGAGCAGAAATGGCTTACGACGGGCAAGGATCTTCACGCCGAGAACGAAAAGTATCTGCTAACCGGTGATCGTTCGCACATGACTTCCCTGGCACTGTCGGGAATTCACATGCTACCGAAGCCACAGACTATCGATCCACGTATCAAGATCGAATGGGAAATCGCTGGCAACCTCGCCACAGCACCACTGCAAGCAGCAGGCGTGCCAATTGCCGGGTTCATCGATTGCATTCACTGGCAAGGTACGAACGCCGGGACGTCTGACATAACCGACACTATTGATCCTGAAGGCACAGTAGAAGTTATCGACTGGAAGACGACCTCCGACGCTAAGTACATCAAGTCTCCTCAGGAAGTAGCGCGCACTCTTCAGATGACGACGTACGGCAAGTGGGCTCTCGTCACACACCAGGCCGAGTGGGTACGGCTAAGTCACGGGTACTACGTGACCAAGGGTCGTCACACGACTCGTAAAGTTTCACTGCGTGTCCATAAGGATCAGATTGACGAACGTTGGGAGTACGTCGAAGCCTTGGCTGGTTCTCTGAAGGAGGCCATCAAAGAAGACAACGTAGACAAGGTCCCGGCAAACACCCGGGCTTGCGATGCCTACCGAGGATGTCCTCACCGTTCATACTGCTCTGCTGCCGCGCACAATAGCTTATCTTCCCTTTTCTCCTCGGATTTTGCATCAGCCCTACTAGGCTTGGACAAACCAGAAGTACTTACCGTAGAAAATACAGGACCAGAAAAAATGTCACTACTAGCCAAACTACAAGCTGCCACCACACCTGCACCGGGACCAAAGCCCGAGGTTGCTCTAGAAATGAAGCGACTTGCGCTCGAAGAGATCACTGTGAAGTACCCTGGCATCGGGGACACTATCACGAAGCTTGAGACTTTAGGGCTCGGTCTACCGGTCCTTCTAGGAGAGGCTGCACGTGTTTACGCTGTCATCAAGGGTAACGCTCCTTACGCAAACGGGGAGCTAGCTGGCTTCGAGTTCGACGACCCGGCACAGCTACCAGTCGTTCTCGCAGAAGCCGAGGCGATTGTTGCGGAGCGTGTCAAGAACGGTGTACCTGCTCCGGTGGTCGCTACGCCTGTAGCCGTAACCAGCCCGTTCCCAGAAGATGCTCCTCCTGCACAAGCTTCTCCACCTGTTGAGGAACTTCCGGCACCTCCGATCAACTCTGCTGCTGAGGCGATTGCCGCAGCGGCAAGTGATGCTCCGAAGAAGAGAGCAGGCAGGCCGAAGAAGGTTGTTGCTGCCCCTGAGGAAACGACAGCAAACGTAACCGTTGTGGTTAACGGTACTGTTACCCCGCAGGAAGTCAACAAGGCTATAGAGACTGGGCAGTCAGTAGCCAAGACCATTCTTATTGACTCGGCTGAGCACGTCACTAACGTGGCAGCTGAAAGCTCAGCAGGAATCAACCTCTTCGTCGACTGCGTTCCCAGCTGCAAGTACGAATCGTTCTGGCCATATGTCGACCGTATCACCAAGGCCATGGCCAAGGAGTATGGTGGCGTTGACTACCGTGCAGCGGATAACGACAAGCCAACAGCCTTCGGTAAGTACAAAGGGTTTTTGGCACACGGACTTCGTACCCTTGCTCAGGCTGGTGAGATCCCAGCCGGTAATTACGTACTGGACGGGGCCCGAACAGAGACTGGTGGTGTAGTTGTGGAGGCTATGAGAGATATTGTTGCACAGTCGGGTGGACTCTTGGTTCGTGGCATCATGTGAAGCACGGGACAGGAGGTTATCGTAAAGGGTGTCGTTGTACTTTGTGTAGAGAATCACATTCAACCTACATGAAAAACTACAATGACACTAATAAGAAACGAGATAGTAATCGTACATGGATGGCAACAAATAGAGCTGCCTATCCAGAAAAATCCAGACTGTATCAGGCTCAGATGAACTCAAAATACGTGGCAAACGGGCAGAAGCGACGTAACCGCTTGTTGACTGATTATGGTTTGACTCAATCTCAAGTTGACCAGATGCTTGCAGCTTGCAACTATACTTGTGTGATCTGCAAAGAGCCGTTTAAAGCACTCACTGGTAAATCAGGCCCACACATCGATCACATCCACGGTACCAAAATTGTTAGAGGTTTGTTACACGGTCGCTGCAATACAGCACTCGGCTCTCTAAGAGACGATCCGGTGGTAATGAGGCGTGCAATCCGATACATCGAAACACAAGGTAAAGAAACAGAAGATGCAGAACTCGAATTATATGAAGGGACTATATAATGCTGTACCGTGAATTACGTGCTTCGCGCATGATTGCACTTCTTGCTCAGATGGGCATCAAGTCCGCCGTCGATATGTCCCTTGAGGACGCTTGTCGCTCGTACTCTCGCCTTCGAAGAGGCGTCGAGAATATTGGTGTCCCGATGTCGCCAGCCGTTCTGGCTCATAAGAGCCGTCAGCGTCGCAGGGCTCGACAGACTCATAGGGGTAAGCGGTGAAGTCCCGAGGCATCGACACTCTAGACGCTGTGCGTGAGTTCCACGAGAAATGCGACCAGCCCATTCATCACCTTCCTTATCTGGACGACGAAGAGGTTAACGAACTTCGACTGGACTTACTTTACGAGGAATTGAACGAGCTAAAGACTGCTCTAAAGGACGGAAATGAAGCGGCTGTTCTCGATGCTCTCACGGATATTCAGTACGTCCTCGACGGTACTTATCTCTCCCTCGGGTTTCATGGGATGAAGGAAGCTGCTTTCAGAGAAATCCATCGATCAAATCTGAGCAAACTCGAAAACGGCAAAGTGCTCAAGAGAGCCGACGGGAAGGTCCTAAAAGGCAAATCCTATCGTCCACCGAACCTAGCCCCAATTCTGGAAGCAGCGTATGCAGACGATCGATGAAACTCTGGACCTCGCAATCACTCTTCTGGAGCGTGGTGCGACTGGGGATACTGAGCAGCTGGCTAGTTGGGTTGTCGATAACCTTGTACATGTTCTGGACGAGCTTCGTTCAGGTTCACTCTCTGTTTGTGAAGTAGCTAACTACAAGGTTTGTAGGGTAGGCGAGCAGATTGGCATTGTAGTGAGGGAGAAGCCAGATTTAATGCGATCAGAGCAAGCCAGAATGCTAGCCGCCGCTCTTCTTAGAGCAGCCGAGATGGCAGATTTAGAGGCAGCAGGTGAAAGCAAGATGGGAGGATCAGATGTTTAAGAAGGGTCAGAAGGTAGTCAAAGTAATCAACGTGAAGGGTAATAAGTCGGCGACTGAAGCAATCGTGGAGAGTGTCCGTAAGGGAATTGTACGTTTAGCTGATTCTGGACTAGAGTATACGGAGTCTGGCGCTGAGATCGATCCTCCGATGATCACGATGGGCATTTACTCCGAGATCATTAGATACGACGGAGAGTGATGCAAGCTAGGTGTCCGACCTGCGATACTCTACAACAGGTTACGCAAACCGGCGTAGCTGTAAAGTATCGAACAGATTCTGATTTCTCGCGTATTCCAGACGGACGTACGTGTTATTGGCGTATCTGTAATCATAAAGATGAGAACGGTGAGTCATGTGAGGGCTCTGGAAAGCGTGTATGACGTTAGCTGAAATCCTAGCCAACCTGTCGAAGGAAGTAGAGAGCCCGAAGCCTGCACCCCAGCCTTCGGGTTTTAAGCTTTCAGACGCTGTTGCTGATCCGATGTGTGCGCCATTCGGCTGGCAAACCGAGGCGCCCGATGACCTGTTTCGTCGTGGCGACCCTGTTGGGGATTCGGCTGACCTCCAGCGCATTCTTGCGTTGCCTCGTCGTCCGCAGCTTGACCTGACCTCTGCAACCGCCGAGGCGATGGTCGAGCTTGAGATGCAGAAGTACGCTCGGACCGATAACATCGGGCAGTGTCGCTGCAAGAGTATCGACCCTCGCAAGGGCTGTATCACGCGATTACTGCCGGCTCAAGCGTGGATTCTGCGTGAAGTCTCGATGAACCAAGGATTACTGGCACATGCATCCGTCGGACTTGGCAAGACCCTCCTCAACATCCTAGCCGGCCTAGCACTCACGAACGTCAACACGATCCTTCTTCTAGTTCCAGCTAGCTTACGCGATCAGATCCAGCACGACTATCAGCTGATTGCCCAACACTTTATCGTGCCCGGGTTTGTCATGCATATCGGCGTCGAGAAGCCGTTGTACCCGACCGGAAAGATCCCCGGTCGTCCCACGCTCCACGTACTCCCATACTCACGTCTGTCGATGCCTGAGGAGAGCGACTTTCTTCAGCGTCTTCAGCCAGATGCCATCATCTCGGACGAGTGCGACAGTATTCGTGCGATGACCTCTTCCAGAGGTATCCGCATCGCGAAGTGGTTCGCGGGCGGAACGACGCCAGAGGAACGTGCCAAGCGAATGGCAACGAAGTTTCTCGGCTGGACCGGTTCGCTAACCGACTCCTCAATCACCGAGTTCAACTACCTGGCTCTGTTTGCTCTCCGTGACAAATCGCCGCTACCCCTCGACCCCAACACAGTCATCGAGTGGTCGCGCTGTCTCGACGCTACCGGCAACGCCAGCCCACCCGGCGAGCTAAAGCGCTTCTGTTCGCCTGGCGAGAACGTGCGCCATGCGGTTCGTCGTCGGCTTGCTGAGACTCCGGGGTTTATTATCGCCAACCAGACCGAGATCGAAGTAACGGGCGGTGAGGGCTTTGTGCAGAACTCGATCTCCGAGAAAGAGGCGCCGCCGTTGCCCGAGATTATCGAGGAAGCACTGGCGATGATCCGAAACGACGGCGTTCGTCCCGACTCACTAATCAGCCGAGTCAGGCCAGATATCGCCGAGATGATGGGCGACGACCTGCTCCTCGACGAGACCCTTGAGGACGCGATGGCTATTGCTCGCGCTGCTCAGGAAGTATCGGTCGGTGTTCTGTATTTTTGGAAGTACCCTAACCGCGAACCACGCACTCTGATCAAGGAGTGGCTGCTGAAGCGTCGTGACTACAATCGCGAAATTCGCGAGAAGACGCTAGAGGGTGAAACGTACCTCGACTCGGCGAAGCTTTGCGAATCAGCTGCCCAGCGGTTCTGGGGTGACGAGCAGAAGCGTGACGACCGGCCTGAGTGGCGTTGCGAATCCTGGCCAGCCTGGAAGGAAATCAGGAACAAGGTCAAACCACAGACGGACTCTTGCGTGCTGCACGACTTCCTGTGTGTTGACGCTGCCGAGTGGGCCAAGGAACGCCCTGGGATTCTCTGGTACCGCATGCGTGCTCTTGCTGTGCGAATCCAGGAGCTAACCGGGCTTCCGATCCACGACGGCGGTCCGAAGGGTGGTCTGCGTCTGATGGCAGAGCGTGGAGACCGCTCTATCATTTGCTCGATCGACTCTAACGGTCGTGGTCGAGACGGCTTGCAGCTTTCGTTTGATCGCCAGCTGCTGATTAACTGCCCGGCGTCTGCAACGAGGACGGAACAGCTGCTTGGTCGTGCTCACCGAAGAGGTCAGAAGTCTTCGCTAGTTACGACGGAGATCTATCTGCATACGCCAGAGCTTCGCAAGGCGTTGAAGCAGGCTGTGCGTAGGTCTAGGTTCGTGCGTGACATTCTAGGGGCCGATCAGAAGCTGCTGAATGGTGCTGACGCGGCGCTGCTTGGGCCTGAAGATGACGGGGAGTCCTCGGAAGACTAGGATGGTTCTCTACTAAGAACGGCAACAGACGCCGTAGAAAAGAAGAGAACAAAGATGAGTGATGTACTAGTTAATGCGTTTCTTGGTGCCGAAAATGCGAAGGCTCTCAATAGCTTCTCGCCAAACTTTGCGAACGGTGAGCACACTGTGCTCCTGAAGCGATTCAATGTCAAGGAATCGGCCAAGGGTAAGGGTAAGATTGTTGAGGCGGATTTCCATATCCTAGCCTCTAACACCGAGCCTGTGGATGCCACCCGTGGCTGGCCGTGGTTCATTGGCGCTGCCGGTTGGCAGGGCACGTATGCTGAGGCTCGCCTCAAGGAGTTCTTGACCGCTGTCGCTGCTTGTATCGGTGATACTAGCCCGATCTCTCAGATCGGTGCCATGCTCGCTGGCCCTGCACAGGCAGGTCGTGGCCTTGCCATCAAGGTTCATGTCTTTGACGGTAAGCCGAAGAAGGCACCGGCTACTGGTTTCTACCAGGAGATTCGCTGGATCCCGGTGACCCAGACGATGGAAGACATCAAGGCCGGTCGAGCCCTGCTCGATGGTGACGGTGCCGCTGCTCCTGCACCAGCGCCTGTCCAGGCTGCTCCAGTACAGCAGGTTGCTCCTACGCCCGCACCGGCACCCGCTGGAAACACGTCAAGCTTTCTCGCTGCTCTGAAGCGATAGGAACAACCGACAGGTTGCCCCTTGACACCACCCACCAGGGTGGTTACTGTATCTGAGTCACCAAGCATGGTACCTGAGGAGATCTCAGGGCACGACCAAGTTGTTCTTCGTTCGCATGAAACACTTGGTGACGATTAGGTGAGGTACGCTAAGTTAAAGCGGCGGGCACTATAAAGCCCGTGTTTGGTGGTTCATGTCCATCCCTCACCACCATCCGATAGTGATGCTAGCGGTTACTTCTTTGTCTAAGGACGGGTTCTTCGGGACCCGTAAATACCCGCTGCGATTTTCTTCGGACTAATTTATGAGCATCCCAAACTACTATAACGACGGGCATACTGCCAGCGCAGAGATGAAGCGCGACCTTGCACGTGTTCGCCTGGCTAAGCCAGAGCGCTACCTAACTCGCAAGGTGAAGGAACAGCGGCATTCAACCGAAGGTACGGTCGACGTTGTCGTCAACCGCGAGCCTGATTCGTTGGCGATGGGGCGTCGTGCGCGACACGAGTTCTGGACCAGGAGAGCTAAATGAGCGTCTTCGATACTTCTGATGTGGCTGGTGAGCATGCTCCTTATTTCAAGGAGATCGAGCGGCTGGAGATGTCAAACCAGCGACTCATTGCAGAGCTAGGGCGCATTGCCGAAGCTCTGGGTGTTGAACCGTCTATGGTTAAGGTTCTCGGTAAGATTCAGGAACTTCAAGACCGGCAGGTTGAGGTTTGTTACCGATCTAGACACGTTATCTACAGTAACAAAGCAGCAGCCGAAGAAGATGCTGCGTATTACAACGGCCAACCAGACGACGTGGTCCCTGTGTTTAAGGTGTCACCTACACTTTATTATGAGAAGGCGTACACTACGACCAGCACTCACGGTATCAAGGTATTCTCGACTTTCGACGATTATCTGAAAGCTATCGCACTTGGTACCTTGACACCGCGCCAAAAAGTCTTACTAGGGTTGCAGGAGAAAGAATAATGAAGAAGCTAATACTAGTAGCAGTACTGCTAAGCGGTTGTAAAAAGGTTGAACGTCCGAATACGCCACCGCCAATTGCGGACGGTAAGTGCCTGGCTGACAAGTATGTTGGCGCGACTGCAATGAAGCAGTCTTGCCTATACGTCGGCTACAACTGGTCGTGTGCGTATGACGCTGGTATCTATTCGTGTGATCGTGGGACTGAAGCAAGTGGAGAGCGCGTTACAACGCCCGTAACAGAAATTCTAGGAGCAACAAAGTGAATAAGACAGAAGTGACAATCGTAGCCGATCTCTCGGGGTCAATGCAGGGTAACAAGGAGTACAAGCTCCGTCAGATGGTTAGCCAGCTGATCCAGCAACTTGCGAACGAAGAGGCGAAGGGCAACCAGCTTTTCGAAGTTCGTTTGCTTCCATTCTCTACCAGCGCTCAGGTCTGGGGACCGTGGCCGGCTTCTGCCGCTGCTGGCCAGGTCGAGAGGCTGAACACGCGCTCTCCGTTCGGTCAGGGTACGGCGTTGATTGACGCTATCGGCAAGGCCCTCGAATCGTTCAACGGCAAGACGCCCGCGATCATCGCAATCTTCTCCGACGGCCAGGAGATGCACAGCACGATCTACAGTGCTTCTCGCCTCAAGGCTGCGGTCGCCATCAAGGAAGCGACCGGGAACCTCACCCTGACGTTTGCCGGCCCTGACAGCGCACGCCACATGCTGCGCAACATCGGCCTGCCTGAGGGCAACTTCCAGTCGTGGGATGGTTCTGAGCGTGCAATGCAGGAGACTGTCCAGCGCACGACGTCCAGCATGGACAACTACATCCAGGATCGTTCGAAGGGTGTTACCCGTTCGGCACGCTTCTACGCCGACCCAGGCGACGTTTCTGTCTCGGCAGTTCGCGGTATGACCAAGAAGGTCACTCCTAGCGAAGTGCGCAAGGTAACGGCGAAGATGGACGGTCGTGCCATCTCGGACTTCTACGGCTCGAAGTTCGACCCGGGCAACCACTACTACGAGCTTGTCAAGCCTGAGTACATCCAGGATGGCAAGGAGCTTGTGATCCTCGTCAAGTCGTCGAACGAGTATCGCCTGGGCTCTCGTGCGGTTCGCTCTCTGCTCGGTCTTCCGGAGACCGGTAAAGTTCGTGTTCACCCGGGACCACACAATGACAAGTACCAGATCTTCGTCCAGTCTAGCTCGATGAACCGTAAGGTTGTCGAGGGCCAGACGATGATCACGGTGAAGTGATGACTGAATCCGGCTGGCTCATTGAGCGCTACGATCGCAACGAACAGCCGATGTACTGGTGCGGACTACTAATCACCGGTAATGTGTGGTCCTACGACAGTTCGAACGCCGTTCGCTTCTCACGCGAAATTGACGCCGACACTGTCGCGAGGAATTTACCTTCACCATCTGGTACAGCCCACGAACACGTGTGGATTGATTTGGAGCTTTAATGCTAACACTGATCTTTCTTATGGTTCTAATCCTTGGCTCTGTGATCTCGCAGACAATGCGCGAAGAGGTCTTCAGGCCTAGTTTTAGCCTTGGTCGAGTAGTGACTTACTTTATCGCTTTCGAGACGATTGAGAGGATCCCATTCAAGTCGTATGATACGATCACCTCCGTCGCTGTCTGGATCTTCGCACTGCTAGTCTTTACTATCGCGCTAGTTCTCGTCCAGAAGGGCGAGGACTACTGGTGGAAGCATGCAACTCGCAAGACCTGACCAGGTCGTACAGTTAGGCTTCACCGGCACTAAAGTCGGGATGACACCGGCCCAAGCGGTCGGTGTTGCGGCGTTTCTGGGGCAGTTTGCCCGGTTCGTCGGCCATCACGGGCTCTGCATCGGTGCTGACATACAATTCGACGGGCTGGCACGTGCTGCGCTCGGCTTTGAACACATGGTGATGTACCCGGCCTCAGGTGTCGGTCCAAAAGCAGGGAGCGTCCCAGCGTCGCCTGGTGACGTTATGCGAGCACCACAACCCCCACTGCTCCGTAACGCGGTCATCGCCTCCACGGTCGACGTGCTGCTAGCTACCCCGAAAGAGGAGCATATGCAGCTTAGGTCCGGAACGTGGACGACGGTTCGTTATGCACTGAGTCACAACAAGCCGGTTTTTGTGGTGATACCGAGCGGGCAGGTGATTCCGTGGTACTGACTACAAAATTACAAACTTTGAAGGAGCGGATGGAGCGTGATCTGATACGCACCTGCACACACATCAAAGCAGTGGGGCGATTCGGGGAAGAGGCAGCGAGAGCCCGAATTGTCGAACGCTTTCATGACGGCATGCCGGCACCTTGCACGTTTCAAATGTCTGTTAACCAGGTGTTCCAAGCGGGACCTGTCAGTATTTACCTCTACAACGAGGAAGGACAGCCAGTTATCGAAGTTGACCTGGACTACCCGATGGTGGTCGGACCAGGTGACGAGATCCGACTACAATTCAGAGGGATCAGTGTTCAATCGCTGTAAAAAAGCCAGAGAGCAAGCCGGGTTATCACTTCAACAAGCTGCCAGAGTCACTGGCATAGCTGTCGAAACGTTGCATACGTTTGAAGATCCTAAAGATCCCGGACCACCGGAGGAGATGGCGCAAGTCATCGCATCATATTACGGTTGCTCGGTCGAATGGCTGCTTGGCAACGGGCCAGATCGTGATTACGCTACAGTCAAAGCAATGAAGGGTTCGGAGCAGCTATCAGACCATGACCGAGATGTCTTGGCCGAGTTTGCTGCCAGCCTCCCGAGGCGTAAGCAACCCACCGAAATCCGTGACGGTGGTGATGAAGACGACTGGAACCAGTTTCGAGAAATCGATCGCCTGAGGTTTCAGCGTTTTGATAAGTTTGAAGACGCCGATTCTATTCATAAAATCACCGGAAAGAAACGATGAAGATCCTATTCCTGGACGACAACGCTGAGCGCCACGCCAAGTTCAAACACAACCGCGTCGGTATGGACATCACGCAAGCGTGGAATTACGCCGAGGCGTGCCACCACTTGACCCTTGAGGTGTTTGACATCGCTTATCTTGATCACGATCTCGACGAGCTAAGTACTGCCGGCCTACCGACAGAGGAGAAGACTGGTACGCACGTGGCCGAGTTTATCGCAGCTATGCCTGAGGAGAAGCGTCCTAAGTACGTGGTTATTCATTCGTGGAACTACGCTGGCGCGCTCAGGATGCTCGGTATTCTTAGCTCGGCCGGTGTGGCTTGCATGACGGAGTCTTTTCGTGGATAAACGACAAGTTAGGATCATCAATAAGCAAGGGGTGCTTATAGGTGTAGGTAAGTTGCGCTATGTTAACACCGGAGAAGGGCACGGCTATAACTGCATGGTTCAGTGCGAACCTCCTGTAGAATTAACGATCTTTAGTCACCAGTACACCGAACATTTCTACTTCCTTCTGCCGTCCGGGCATTATCACGTCTGGGGTTGTGGGCATAGCGAACCTGACGACCAAATCCAGATCCACCCTGAAGACTTGCACGATATTCTGGTCTGGCATCCACAGGAGTCTTTCAGAGGTTGAACTAGTTTTCTGATTGATGCTACCAGAACGTCTGCAAACCCTACCAACAAACGGCATAGCTTTCGACTTAGAAACGTACCTGATCCGTCCGGGGAACTTAGTTCCCCCGCTCGTCCTGGGCTCCGTTGCCTGGTACGATGGAGCTAACATTCAGGGCGCCCTGCTCGACAAGGAGCAGGCGCTTGAGTTATTTGCTCAGGTCATCGACGACACTACGAAGATCATCGAAGGCGCTAACATCGCTTTCGATCTAGCTGTTCTCGTTCGCGAGTTCGCCAAGCGAGGGATTGACATTATCCCCTACATCGCCATGGCGCTTATGGGCGAGCATCGCGAACACATGACCGGCATCGACGACGGTCGAATCTACGACATTCAACACGCCGAGGCTCTGAACGCCATCGGTCTCGGAATGCTCGGCAAGAACCCGCGAACCGGTGAGCCTCTGAAGGGACGCTACTCGCAGGATCAGGTTATCAAGCTTAACTTTGACAGAGATGATGCCAAGATTAACGACGAATTCCGTTTGCGATACGGCGAGTTCGACGGTGTACCGCTCGATCAACTTCCCGAGAAGGCTCGCCAGTACCCAGTAGACGACGTCGTCAACTGTAAGCAAGCAGCACTGGCCCAGACTGGTCACATCCCTAAGATCGGCCCGTATCACACCTGGGGACCGAAGGGTGCGTGTGTCGACTGTGGCGCCACGGGCATGAGTACGCCGTGCTGGATCACGAAGCCTCACCTGAACCTTCACGACCTTGCTAGCCAGACCTCGACGGCATTCTGGTTGCACATGGGCGCAGCTACAGGCTTCAAGATCGACCAGAAGTACGTCGACATCATCGAGAATTATTCGTCTAAGAACCGCATCGACGGCCTCAAGCCGTACATTGAAGCGGGTCTGATTCGTCCGAATGGTACCGAGGATCGCAGCGAACTTAAGCGCCGCGTTGCTGTTGCTTTTGGTTCCAAGGATCCGTGCCCTGTCTGCTCCGGCACTGGCAAAGTACCGAGCCCGGCCAACCCTAAGTCCAAGATCATCTGCTTTCAGATGGCCGAGGACCAGCAGACCAAGCTCAAGACTTGTGACGGCACTGGTCTGATTCTTCACCCTGATGTGCCGCGTTCTGAGAAGGACGGCATCGGTTACGGGCGTTCGTACCTGATTGATAGTGGTGACGAATTCCTCATGGGTTACGCCGAGGTGATGGAAGACGCCAAGGTTCTGAACGTCTACGTTCCGTTCCTTCGTACTGGGCGTTTGTGTGTCTCGTGTGACCATCACGGCACGGACAAGGATCCTCACAAAGAGGGTTGTGCGATGGCCGGCTGGAAAGATATCCCACTGACCCTGCGCCCAAACCCTATCCTTGATACAGGACGTGTCAGCTACGATGGGGCTGTAATGCTCCTGCCACGCCGCCCCGGTTTTATGGGTAAGTTCTTCGAAGAGATTGAAGTGCCAGACGACTACGTCCTTCAGGAAGGTGAAGAATGGGCGTAGATCACATCGGAAAAACGGAGAAGGGGTGTACCCGTTGCCTGGAAACTAAACCGATTGATAGTTTTTACCTGGTCAAACACCAGGCTAACGGAAGATTTTATCGGCAAGCCCAATGTAGGGCCTGTGACGACAGTAGACGCAAACGGGAGAACGATTGTAATCGAGAGCGTAACAAGTGGCGTGCGATTCTGAAGAAGTACGGGATTACGAAAGATCAGTGGGAGGACAGGTTCTCACAGCAAGGTTCCAGATGTGCAGTATGTCCTGCAATTGAACCTGGATGGGAACGCGGTTGGGTGGTGGATCACGATCACAAAACCGGACGTATACGAGGGTTACTGTGTGTTAACTGTAACTTGTTAGTGGGTCACGCCAAAGACAACCCGTCAACGCTGCGGAATGCAGCGAAATACCTGGAGACAACACAATGAAGAAAATCAAGCGATGGAGCGCACAGTACGTTCCCAGCATGCGCGAATGCTTTCAAGCTCGCGACGGCAAGGGCTATTCGTCCGAGGACTTCAAGGCCGGTGAAACGTTTACGCACGCCCAGAGTTGTATCTGGTTGCTCGGATACTCTGACCTTGGTGTCGCTCTCCTGAACGACGTCGATCCTCACGGCGCCGTCGCTGCATCCGTTCTTGGTGTGAGCTACGAAGAATGGTTCAAGCGTCGTAAGGAACCTCTCTTTAAGGCGGCTCGTCAGGGCGCCAAGCCATTTACGTTTGGAAAGCCCACCGGCATGTCGTCGATCAAGCTTGTCTTGTCTAACCGCGCCCAGGGCCAGGATACGCCAGCCGAGGGAGGACCGTCGTGGATTGACGACGGAACGTATACCGGCAAGAAGATTCGCGGGTACAAGGGTACGAGATTCTGCATTCTGATGAACGGCTCACCTACCTGTGGTGACATCAAGGTAACCAGCTGGGGTCGTCGCGACAAGATCCCGCCGACTTGCAAGGCTTGTCTGGAATGTGCCGATCACCTCGGCAAGATTTGGCTCAAGCAGTGGCGTGAGAACCAGCCGTACTACGACATCAACGACGGGATCGTCAACGAAGGTATGATGATCACTGAGGAAGCTCTGGAGCGTTGGCCGTGGCTCAAGAAGGTCTATCGCCCTGGCACGAAGACCGAACCTGGCCAGGTGATGCAACACTGGTCCGGTCGTTTGCGTGGTGGTATGGACTTCACGACGACGTGCAACGGGTGGTTCCAAGTCCTTCTGGCCGAGATCACCAAGCTTGCATACCGCCTCGTCGCTCGTGAGTGCTACGACTCGACAATCAAGGTGCCAACACAGTTGTTCTACAACTCCAACCGTAGTCGTTACGCTGGTATGCAGAGCCCACTGTTCCGGTCTACACCGGTTGCACCATTTCACGACGAGTTGTTTATGGAGCACCCGGCGTCGATGCTGGTTGACGGTGCAATGCGCACCAGTGAAGTAATGCGTGATGTTTTTGCGTATGTTTGCCCGGACATGGCTGCGAAGGTTGGTGCCGACCCTACCATCATGGAGCGTTGGTACAAGAACGCCGAGCCGGTCTACCGCGACGCGGCGGGTAACAAGTGCGAGCCCGACGCGCCGGGCGCACGGCTTTCGCTGTGGAAGCCGAAATTCGGACCGGGCGCTGAGGTTGTTGGAGTCCAGTGAGACCTTCGCTGGTTATCTGGGCATGACGTACGAGAGACCAGATAGCCGTCCTCTGCCAGAGTTTCAGCCTTGGCCTAAGATCCCGAGACTTAACCGTGAGGTTACCGTTTCGGAGAAGATCGATGGAACAAACGCTGCGGTCTGGATTTCTGATGACGGTACTCAAATCGGTGCCCAGTCTCGGACGAAGTGGATCACTCCCAAGGATGATAACTACGGTTTCGCTCGTTGGGTAGAGGAAAACCGCGACGAGCTTCTAAAGCTCGGACCTGGACATCACTTCGGTGAATGGTGGGGCTCTGGTATCAACCGCCGCTACGGTCTAACCGAGCGTAGGTTCTGGTTGTTCAACACGCATCGTTGGGGTAATCCGGATACACGTCCTGCGTGTGTGGGCTGCGTTCCAGTTCTTTGGAACGGTAACTACCAGGACATGGATCTTGCTGCAATCATGGCCAAGCTCACGAGTGAGGGTAGCGTGTCTGCGCCCGGGTTTATGAAGCCTGAGGGAGTTGTAATCTTCCATCACGCCGCAGATCAGTACTTCAAGGTGCTTGCGGAGGGTGACGAGTTACCTAAGGGGATTACTACGTTGAAGGAACGCGCAACGCTTGCAAAGCTGGAGGGAAAATGAGCGATCGAAAGTTCAAGATTGGTGACGTCGTTGTTCTGCGCTCGGGCGGGCCGCAGATGACCGTACTTCAATACGAAGTCGACAAATTTAACTACGTTGAGGACGACGAGGAGCCCGGTGTGGAGTGTTGTTGGTTTGCCGAGACAGGCAACGGGTACACACCAGACGACATCCACAGTGATGAATTTGCTGAAGAGATTCTGACACTGCTTTACACCGCTGAAGCTTTTGACAACGCCAATAAACACAAGAGGGACCAGTGAGCCTCTGGACACGTGGTATCACATCTCTCGGCTGGATCGGAATCGATCTTGACGGAACTCTAGCCACTTACGGCACTCGCCAGTGGCCAGACATCGGCGAACCTGTCCCAGCTATCCTAGCAATCGTGAAGGATTACCTAGCTCAAGGGCGCGAAGTTCGCATCATGACGGCACGCGTCGGTAACCTCTTCAAGAACCACGTAACTCGTGCAGAGTACGACGACGGAGTTGAGCAGGAGCGTTTAGTTCAGGCTTGGTGCATGAAGCATCTCGGCAGAGAACTACCTGTAACTGCCGTGAAGGACTATGATATGGACCTTCTTCTGGACGACCGTGCAGTGACTATCGAGAAAAACACTGGTGTGATCTTGACAAAGGATTGGAGCGTGACTAAATGAGTGATATGAACAATTCACAGAAGGCGGTACAGGCTCTGGTTATTCAGCTGCACGAAGCCGGTGAGCCGATTGAAGACATTACCGACGCGTTCTCGTTTGCTGGTGCCATTGCAGCGGCAAGCCTCAAGCTGCCGCGACGCAACGTCGAAGGCCTTGTCGGTATTCTTGCATCGGTGATGAACAACGAGATCCCTTCGCATTATCCGTCCCTTGACGATAAGCCCTTGACAGAGAACTAGTTCGTAGTTAGATTGTTTTTGAGACAGTGAAGCTGACGGATACTTCATCCATTAAAGAAACCCCGTCAACGTTATATCTTCTCATTTTGCCCCTGTAGCTTAATTCTAGAGCACCGGTCATTAGGACCGGGGATCGTGGTGAAAATCCATGCAGGGGCGCCAAGCGGTAGTGATAGACTCGGATACTTCATGGGGAAATAAACCCGAGTCAACAATATCTCCGCGTTAATTTATGCACCTTATAGCTAGCAGCGGCGTGAATCACCAGCAGTACTGGTCGCGAAAGCGTAGTCACGACAAAATGAAGGTAGGGTGCGCCAATTTGCCGATAGTGATGAGAGCGGTTACTTCATTGATAACGAACGAGGTCCGGGCTGCAAACCCCGGCGCACCTGCAAAGGTGTGTAGCTTAATAGTAGAGCGCGAAAACACCGCAATCGATTATCTTCGGCACTTTTCAAGTGCGCCCCTGGACTGAGGGTCGGGGGACGGGGTCCAGGGGCGCACATCCTTTTATGTCCAGCAAGCATTACAACCCTGAAAAACGTGTATGGCGAGGCCGCTCCTACAAGAACGGCAAGCGTGTTTCTGAACTCAAGTACTCCAACAAAGGTAGTGACACAATGGCAAACATTCTGAATCCAAAGTCTCCGAAGAAGATCGACCAAGTCGAAACCCACAAGAACTGGATGGGTGGAACTTCGTTCGACATCAACGATCCAATCATGCGGCTGCGCATCGCAGCTAGCTCGTGCTTCTTTGGCGAGCCACAGTACTACTCGACGGACCCTGACGACAAGCGCAAGGCGCGTCAGGCATCTATGCCTGCTAACTTCGGGAAGCCGACGACACTGCCGGCAGCGCAGCTTACCAAGCTTCGTCAGACGCTGACGGCCATCGATCCTCAGGAGTGGCGGTCGATGACGCCGGCTCAGGCGATGGTCTCTGCTATCGACGCAGCCCTAGACCACGACCCTGAGGCAACGCTCGGCATTGCAGCAGCGCTTCGCCAGGCTGATCACATCCGTACGACGCCCCAGGTTATCCTGGTTCGTGCAGCACACCACCCCAAGGTTCGTGGTACTGGCATGCTCAAGAAGTATGCTCAGGAGATCATGGCACGTGCAGACGAGCCGGCCGTCGGTCTCGCATACCACATCTTTGCCTACGGCAAGGAGAAGCCAATCCCGAACGCCCTGAAGAAGGTGTGGGCACAGCGCCTCGCACGTGCTTCGGAGTACGACCTCGCCAAGTATCGCCTGGCTGACCACTCGGTCAAGACGGTCGACGTCGTCAACCTCGTTCACGCCAAGTCTCCAGCAATCGGAAAGCTCATGAAGGGTGAACTTACGACCGAGGGCGAGACGTGGGAGTCCATCATCTCGCAAGGCGGATCTACCAAGGAAAACTGGGAGAAGGCCATCGACAAGATGGGCCACATGGCCCTACTGCGAAACCTGCGTAACTTCAACGACAAGGGTGTTAACCCGTCGCTGTACACTGGCAAGCTCGTTGGTGGCGCAGCGACCGGTAAGCAGCTTCCGTTCCGCTATTACTCGGCGTACAAGGCTGTCGCCGGTTCTTCGGCACCGGTGATGGACGCTATCGAGCAGTGTCTGGAGATTTCGCTGGGTAACCTGCCGAAGTTCCCGGGCCGTACGATGGCGCTTGCCGACAACTCGGGCTCGGCTCGTGGTGCAACCACGTCCACGATGGGAACGATGCAGGTTTCGACGATTGCTAACTTGACGGCTATCGTGGCCGGCAAGGTGTCGGACGACGGCTACATCGGTGTCTTCGGTGACACGTTGAACGTCGTGCCGGTGCGCAAGAGGTCGTCGGTGTTCGATCAGTTGAAGGCTGCCGACGAAGCTGGTGCAGCAGTCGGCGGTTCTACCGAGAACGGTATCTGGCTGTTCTGGGAGAAGGCTATCCGCGAGAAGGAGCATTGGGACAACGTGTTCGTGATGTCTGATATGCAGGCAGGTCACGGCGGGCTCTATGGTACGCGTGCGTCGATGGCGTCGTACTCTCGTGAGTACGGTTGGCCGGCAGCTAACTCGCCGCACATCGACGTCGCCAAGCTCGTCAACACGTATCGCGCCAAGGTCAACCCGAAGGTCAACGTGTTTCTAATCCAGGTCGCCGGTTACCAGGACACCCTGATGCCGGAGTTCTACAACCGTACGTATATCCTCGGCGGATGGGGTGAAGGCGTTCTTCGCTTTGCTGCCGCGATGGCTAATATCGGAGAGGTTAAGTGAAGCGTCGCGATCTCAACCCAGGCGACGTGTTCGTTTATCTGGAGGTACACGACCAGCCCGTGCATAGAAAGCCTGTGCTTGGCGAGCTTCGTTACGTTTACCAAGGTAGCACCCCGCCCTGGATCCCTGGTGTGCAGGCGAGCGGTGGCCCTAATGACATGGGCGGGGTATCGTGGTTGACCAAAGAGACTCTAGATCTACCAGTCCTATTGATTCAGAAACCAGGAACTTAAGGAGCATTATGCAGAAGTTTACAACTAACAGCGACAATATCGTCAAGGCTCATTATGAGCGCTGCAACAGCAGCAACAACCGAGAGGTTCTGGCTCTTGCCAAGGAGATCTTTCTGCCCGAGGATAACCCTGTCAAGTCTCAGCGCGACGTAGATGCTCGCCTCGGCGACTTCGTCGCAGGAGTCGAGAAGCTCGGTTGGGAAGTTATTAGTAAGCCGGTACTGAAGTTTGCTGATCTCTTCGAATCAGCTAAATTCCAGTTTCAACGCAAACTCCCGTGAGCGAATGCTGGGTCTGTCAGGGCCGTACACTTCCTGACTATGACGATCTCCCAGGACACTGGCCTCCGGAGCCGGAGTACGATTGCGATTGCGACTTTGAACTACCTTACGAGGTGAATAAAATGCGCGGGAAAGAAGCACGTGAGCGTCTTGAACGTCGTGAGTTAGACCGCACCAAGTGTGGCAAGGGCGACTGTAATCTAACCCCAGACCACGCTGGATCTCACCGGGGTGCTTGCGGGTGCGACACCGGTTGTGCTGCCGTGAATTGCCCTAATGCGCCGAGGTTTGGATGAAGAACATGGTAGTCAATGCCTTGCCGCGTGAGCGGAACTACACAATCTGGGAAGCAAGTAAGCTTGGCACCGAGGGTACCAAGCGCTATTTGTGTTTCAGGACGTTCAACAACGCGGATCGCGATACCGTGACCGCAATCCAGAACTCCATGTTCATGTACGGATTCTTCAAGGGTGACGAGCAGGACTACGGGATGGCCTGTTGGTACGCCGTATTGACGGACGAATCGCGTGAGTTTGCTGAGCTTACGCTGGCAGGCGCTACGTATACGAAGCCTGGTGACAAGGTGTTCAACGGAGGCAAGGAGTGAGCCTTGAAGGCGTCGTACACAAACAACACTACTGTTCCGGTTGTAAGCGTATGTTACCACTGGCACCAGGCACTAGCGGATACGAGTACGGTACCATCGGTGTGGCACACGTCGTAAATGAGCCGATGTGTTTTGGAGTGCCTTGTTGGTTAGTAAAAAGCTACAGTAGAGCCGAACAACGGCGTAACTTAGAGGAGATGGTTGTATGAGGCATAGTGGACGTTTCGATTGGCAGCTGGCCGGGATCATTGGGGTGATCACCGGCATAGTTGCGTTAAGTGGGCTAGGTATCTGGAAATACGCAGAGCATCGCGCCAAGTGTACAGATAACGGCGGTCACTGGGAGACCTACGACTGTCATACCGAACATTACACGCAATGTCACCACAACGGCAGCGGCGAGGTTACGATTTGTCTGCCAGCTACACGTCGTGTGTGTAGTGAGCGTTGTGTTGGCGTGCGTGCCGAGAAGGTGTGTGAAGGAACCACCTGTTCCCCGATCAACGTCGAGTCTCACGTCGGACCGGTGCTAGTCCCGGAGTCTGTGAAGCCCTGATCTGGTTTACTGAGGTATGACACCTTCAGTTCCTTTAGTAGCTCACTATAAGCGTGGCGAAGTACGCGAAATCAGCCTTCGTGTGATCGCTATCTCTCCTCAGAACGTAATGCTTGTCCTCTGGGAGAATAAGCTCGTTCCTGTACATCAGCCTCCAATGGGCCTACAACTAGATCGGGTAGAGATTTTAGTTGAACCGCCTGCTACCTCAGTAGTGAACGTTAGCGTTCAGCCAGAGCCCAAGAAGCCAGGCCGACCGAAGAAGGTTGAATCCGACCCTGAGAAGCCGGATGAGACTGTATAAGTCTGGCAGTCGCTACCTGGAGTTCGGCGATATTCGATTACCAGAACACTTTTGGTCGAAGTGTATTCCAGAGCCTAATAGTGGCTGCTGGTTATGGATTGCGTCCAAAACTACCAACGGGTACGGTAAATTCTCAATAGCTCGCAGGCTACATCCAGCACATCGTGTCGCTTGGGAAGCACTGAACGGGGAAGTACCGTGCGGGCTGGAGATGGATCATCGTTGTCGTACCAGGTGTTGTGTTAACCCCGCGCACCTCGAAGCGGTGAAACACAAAACTAATGTCCGTCGCGGCACTGCCGGGGATGCACAGGCTGCTAGAAGTCACTGTCCTTCTGGTCATCCTTATGACGCCACTAATACCAGTATTCACCTGCGACGTGGTATGATGACTTACCGAAGATGCCGGCAGTGTGATCGTAAGCACTGGCGGGAGTATAAACGGAGGATTCGTGCAAAATAAGAAAAGGCTATACAAAAGCGGTTCAAAATTTGCGCTGTGGCGTTGGACCCAGACAGACACCGGCTACATCACGCGTTTTCACTTACTGAAGACGCCATGGTTTGCCATCTGTCTTCACTGGCTCAATCACCCAGACCCGGAACCATATGACCACGACCATCCGGTTACGTTCCTCAGCCTTATCTTGCGAGGTTGGTACCGTGAACAGCGAACGGTAACGCTGACGACGACACACACTGTTAAACATCGTTGGTACAACTTCATTCGCGCGACACCGACGTTTGCACATACTATTGTGGAGGTTGCCCCTAAGACTCTGACGCTTGCTATCATGGGACCTAAGACCAGAGAATGGGGTTACCACCTGCCTGGTGGCTGGATGCATTGGAAAACTTATACTGACCTGAAACGACGAGGCATCCAACCGTGACCAAGAACGCCAAGCACAGCAAAGAAACGAACCGCTGGGGGACCCCTAACGGTTCTGCTCAGGACGGTGAAGACATCGTGGATCGTTGTCGTCGAGTCATGGGTTCGATCGACTTAGACCCGTGCTCTGAAGCTCGTTTCAATGCTGTCGTAAAGGCGACCACCTACTACTCGTTTTTGGAACGAGGTGAAGATGGTCTACTTCTGCCTTGGTACGGCAATGTCATGTGTAACCACCCGGGTGGACTGACGAAACAGTTCTGGCGCAAGGCAATCAACTCCGACGCTAAACAGATTATGTGGATCGGGTTCTCGAATGAACAGCTTGGAATACTAGCCGACGAAGCGGCACATCCGTCGGATTTCTCCATATGTTATCACCGGAAGCGAATTCCTTTTACACGCCATGACGGTTATGAGGGTGCCCCGGCTCATGCAAACTACATCTGTGGTATTAACGTCGATCACGACGCTTTCATTCGAGAATTCGGAGATCTGGGGAAGATTCAGAAGGGACCACTGTGCCGGTGACCAAGAAATACGATCCTAACGACATCGCCATCACATTCAACGGGATCCTGATCACAGGTCACGCTGACGGAACGTTTATTGAGGTTGAAGCAGAAGACGGGTTTGTAAAGCACGTCGGGTCGTCAGGTGACGTGTGTATAGTCAATAAAAACAAAGACAAGGATAAGTGGAATGGTGCCTGCGAGACATGTGGCAAGGGGACCTACACCGGAATGAATAATGTAGAGCACGAAGGAGGCAAGTGTGACCGCTCGTGATTTTGTATATTGGCTTCAAGGGTTTGCAGAGATTTCTGGTAAGCAGCCGACTGCTGCTCAGTGGGCGACGATTCGAAACCACATCAATCTCGTATTCAAGCACGAGATCGACCCATCAATGCCTGATCCGGACGGTAAGCTTCAGGAGGCACATGACGGTGACGTCCCTCTAGGAACCCCTCCGTGGGGTCCGATGTTGAGGTGTTAATGAAGAGAGTGGAATGGACCTGGTGGACCCTACTGCTCCAAGTGATTTTCATTTGGGCTCTGGTGTTGCTGTACGTTTTTGTTATTAGCTAGTGCGCGCCCAAGCCCGGTGTGTTAGAAAGGTACCAGATGAGCGAAGAAGACAATGACGCTGGTCGCCCACTACCCAAGCGTAAAGAGAGCAAAGTCAGGAAGCTGATTGCTTACTTGAAGTTGGCCTCCGACGTCGGTGGAATCGTGATGGACCTTCGCGACAAGCCGTCCCGCATGGACTGGTTCTCGCTGGGTATGCGTGCCGCTAACACCGGGATCGGCTGGTATTCGGATCGCAAGAAAACCAGACTACACGGAACCACGTGGGAGTACTTCAACGAAGACGACCGTTGGGCACTGTTTCCCAATGAGTACAGCAAGATCGTCCTCGCTAACGCTGTGGATCTCCAGGTCGCCGACGAATTCATTGATGCCGACGTCAAGGCTCCGTATGCTTGCATCGGACGTCTAGGATCCGAGACCGTTGGATGGTCCGTCGAAGCCGGTCAGATGTCTGACGGCCCGTATTATCTCGATAAGCGCGAGAACGAGACCTACGCCGAACTCGGTCGAATGCTCTGGCGAACCCTTGGCGGTAAGCAGCTGCTCTACTCGACCAACGGTCTGGTGCTCGATGCATACCACGATACTGGTGTTATCCCGACGGCGCAGATGACGTCGATTCTGGATCGCATGACTAAGTTCTTGGCTGCCAAGGAGCCTCGTGGCTACCTGTTTAGCGGGGTGCCTGGTACTGGTAAGTCGATTACTATTCGCTGGCTCGCCGGTGTCCTGGGACTGTCGTCCGTACGCGTCGACCTGAGGCTGCTCAGCAGCGAATCCGAACGCCGTGGCTCTTCGGTCGCCATGGGTCTGGAAACGATGCTGCGAGCCCTCAAGCCGGATGTGATGATTCTGGACGACCTCGACCGCATCGAAGTCGACGCCCAAGTCCTGGCATTCCTGGAAATGGCGCGGCAGTCCTGCCGAATTGTGATGGCTTCGGCCAACTCCGTCTCAGCACTCTCGGGCGCTGCGATTCGTCCGGGTAGATTTGACGACATCATCGAGTTTGAGCAGCTGGACCGCAACGTCGTGGTTAGCATTCTCGGACCTGAGTTTGCCGATCTTGCCGACGAGGTACTCGAATTGCCGGCAGCGTATGTGGCTGAATTTGCACGTCGTTGCCGCGTACTTGGTAGGGAGCAGGCTATTCTGGACCTGGTTGAGTTGCGTGAGCGAGCCGAGGAAACCTCCGAGGACGCTGACTGATTTAAACATTAGAAAACGGGAGTTTTCACTGGTCGGTCGTAGTTAACAGAGCATGTCAGACCGCCCAGAAGCTATCCTGAAGTTCTTTTCGTACGACCATCTACCGGAAAAGTTGCAAGCGTCTAGCAAGATTTTTGCAGACGCGGCTGCCGAGATGCTCGTACGATGTCCAACCGCTAGCGCAGAGCGCACGTTCGCGCTGCGTCAGCTGCTACTTACCAAGGACGCATATGTCCGAGCGTGCATCGAGCACGCTATCGCAACCGGAGAAGCAAAGTGAGTAAATCCAAGCTTCCTGTTCCGGTGACTAAGGTCGCGCTGCTGCCGAGCTTTGGCTACGGCCCTGGCGTGCCTCGAATCACCAAGCACACCTATTCGCGGACGATGGAATGTATTCTGCCCAGCCCGGATGGGGATGCGTATGAGTTCCTGTTCGTTTGTTCCGAGACTGGCGTAGAACGCCGTTGGGGTACGTGGGAGCCTGACGAGGAGATTACGTCGTGAAGCCAGGAGATTACTCACTCGACCTGTTCGTAAGCTACACGTCGGGCCATCTGAAAGGCTGGCTGGACTCTGGTGGTGATCCAATTAGGTGGATGGAATACAAGAAGATGAGCCTTGAGGAAGTCAACGCTATGTCAGCCCGACTGGTGGAGATGACCAAGCGAGTCGACACGTTCAACGGCGGCGGGCTTGACGTGGCCAGCGCTTGGGTTGTGGTCTGGGATCACAAGGCACGAGCACTCGGTACGATGCTTCTATCGGATGCTCTGGGAGCAAACGCCGAAGCAGTAGCAGATGACGAGCCGTCGCAGTCGACCATCCTTTCAGTCTGGGAGAGCCAAGATAAGGCTAACTCGGCAATTGAATCCCTGGAGCCCATGTTCTTGAGGAAGATGACATGAGAGAGCCTATGAGAGAGCGCCTGTGGAAGAACTACATGGCGCTCAAGAAGTTTGTCTGGAACGGCTATCATGCGCCAGAGCAATGTCCGGATGTACGTAGCGACTCTGTCATTGCTTTGATGCAGATCGTTGAGGGCCTAGAAGCTCGCATCGATGAGCAAGATCGAATCATCGCGGAGCTTATGAAGTGAGCCGCTGCTACGGTTGTTGCCAGGAGAATTGCGGCTATACAGGCTGCACGTGTGGTTGTCACAGCACATCGTATCAGAAGCTGTACAACCCAACGAACATCATGGCACCTAAGACACACTATCTGGATAAGTGCCCCTGCAAGAAGCATAAGAGATATCAGGCAAAACGAAAGCCTACTTCAGGTTGTGAAGAGTGTTGGCGATTCTATGTGAAGGTGAATCCATGAAGTTCCTACGCAAAGCAAAAGACGGCGGACCTAAGTCCACAGTGACTGGTTACTGGCTCGCTGAAATCAAAAGCCTGTTCAGCATCGTGCTACTCAAATTCGAAGACGGGTCTCGTGACGAGTATCATAGCCATGCCTTCAATTCTGTCAATTGGATTTTGAAGGGTAGGGTGACTGAACAAGTCATCAGCCCTACCATGGAGACCAAGCACCTCTCGGCTAGTGCTCGCCCCGTGCTTACGCCACGCGAGCGCACGCACCGAGTCGTCAGCGAAGGTACGACGTGGGTACTGTCGTTCCGTGGGCCGTGGGCTAAGACGTGGCAGGAGTACAACCCTCGCACGTGGAAGTGGACAACGCTAGGTCACGGTCGGGTGGAGCAATGAGCCACCCGGCAGGTTTCTGGCAGAACTGGTTCATTGGGCTGGCCAAGCACGTCGCTACGGCTTCCAAGGATCCGAGCACCAAAGTTGGTGCCGTGATTGCCGATGACCAGCGACGCATCTGTGGGGTTGGTTACAACGGGTTCCCACGTAAAGTGAACGACCATCCAGATCGTCTAGATGATCGTCCAACCAAGTACAAGTTCACGGTACACGCCGAAGTCAACGCGATCCTAAATTCTAAAGGTTCGACCGACGGTGCTGTTATGTACTGCACGTTACATCCGTGTTCCGCCTGCGCTCTACTCATTGTTCAGGCAGGTATCACTAAAGTCGTGTCGCCACCGCAGACGATTGATCGTTGGGTGGAGGACGCAAAGATTGCAGCAGAGATTCTAGAGGAGGGCGGCGTAAAGCTGCTTCTGGTGAAGTAATGAACTACAAAACTATGAAGGAACTACTCAAAGTCCTGGACACCCCGGACCACCCATACCTGCCAATTATGATCGACGCGGTTCGTGGTTTCGGTGTCGACGCCACCGACGAGGCGATTCTGGATGAGTACAAGATTTTACTCAAGGAGAAGATGAAGCGTGATTGAGTTACCCATCGAAAAGAAGGTCTTAGACCTCGGATACGTCGCGCTCACATCGGTAATGGGCGACGACCGCACGCCGGCTCGTACGGCCCGCACCTCCTTCAGAAACGCTGACAAGGAACGCAGCGAGGAGCAGGACGCCAAGCTGACGAAGTACCTGATCAACCACGCACATAACACACCGATCGAGTTCTGTCAGGTCCGATTCTACATGAAGCTGCCAATCTTTGTGGCTCGCCAGCTGGTGCGACACCGTACCGTCAGCATCAACGAAGTTTCGTACCGCTACGTTACGGCAGCCAGAGAGTTCTACATTCCCGAGCTAGACCGTATGCAGAAGAAGGCCGAGTCGAACAAACAAGGCTCGTCGTCGGAACTAGTGAAGAACCCAGGACAGTGTGAGGCGTTGATGCGCCACGCCTGCGACGCATCGTTTAACGCGTATGACGCGTTGCTAAACGAAGGGCTCGCACCTGAGCTAGCTCGTGCCGTGTTGCCGGCGAACACCTACACAGAGTGGTACTGGCAGCAGAACCTTCACAATTTCCTCCATATGGCCGGGCTAAGGACCGATCCACACGCTCAATTCGAAACACAGCAGTACGCCTTTGCCATGCTAGACATGGTCGAACAAGTGTTCCCGTCGATTGTTGGAGCCTGGAAAGAGAAACGCAATGGCAACAGCTAAAGAATCAACCAGTCGTCTATTCATGCTCGTGCGTGCGGAAGACGTTTCCGGGACCTCGGGTCTGGGAGTCGTAGCCGAGGGTGTCGAGTTTTCTGAAGGCACCTGTGTTTTGCACTGGCTAAGCCAGATGCACTCGATTGAAATCTGCGCAAATCTACATGTTGTAGAGCAGATTCATGGGCACGAGGGTCGCACGAAGGTAGTTTTCAAATGAAGATAATCGGAATTTTGGGTCCCGCAGGATCCGGTAAGAGCACTGCCGCAACTTACCTGGTCGATAAGTACGGCGCTAAGCGCTATTCTTTTGCACACCCCTTGAAGAAGATCGTGCGTCAAGCATTTGATCTTACTAAGGACCAGGTCTGGGGCAGTCAGGCTTGCAAGGAAAAGATCGATCCACGATACAACGTTTCGCCGCGATGGCTCCTCCAGCGTATCGGAACCGAAGGAATTCGTAACACACTAGGCCCGGATTTCTGGTGGGAACTTTGCATGCAGCAAATTCTGGACGACAACCCGCCGCTCGCCGTCATCGACGATTTCCGATTCGAGAACGAAGTTAACGGGTTCCTGTCTCTCAACATCAACCACGATCCTAAGTACCCGCTGGTTCACATCTGGCGAATCGAGTCGGACCGGCTGCCTAACTCCACAGCCGACGCATCACATCAGAGCGAGGCAGAGTGGTCTAAGTGTGCATTCACTGAGAAGATCGAGTCAGAGTCAGGTGGGGACGACTTTACGTCGCTGCTAAACTTCTACGAGGCCATCGACGATACTGCCGGGCAGTCTGGGCTGACAGCCACTGTACGTGTGTTACAATGAGCGCCATGAAGCTAGGTGATAAGGGTGAAGCGGTACGTAGTTTACAGCTACGTCTAAACGAGAAGTACTTTGTTGTCGCTGACGGCGTCTTCGGACCTCTGACTGAGGAAGCCGTTAAAGCCTTCCAGAAAGATCAGGGTTTGACGGTCGACGGAATTGCCGGCCCTCAGACGCAGGAGAAGTTGAAGAACTGGAAGCCTGCACCTGTGCGCAAGCTACCGACATTGCGTAGCATTGCCGATCGTGTCGCTAAGGCCTGGTACTTTACGACTCAGAAGGCTAAGTACATCCTCGGCGAGGGTGGGCGTGCTCCAGTTAACCCAGACCCGTTTACGCCGAACGCGAAGGGCCAGCGAGGTTCAGACTGTATCGGCTTCGTTCTCTGGTGCCTCGGAATCGACCGCTACCAGCCGAAGTTGTTTACACATTACGACGGCTGGATGAACACGGACTCGATTATCCAGGACGCCAAGACAGGAATCGGTGGTGGGCTCTGGAAGATCCTCAACAAGCCAGAAGTCGGTTCTCTTGTAATTTTTCCCTCCTTGTGGAAGAACGGTAAGATGGTTAGAATGGGACACGTCGGGCTTGTCGTGGAGGTGCCCGGAGAGTGGCCAGAGAACTTAACTAAGTGGGATCCGAAGGCTCGCAGAGAGTTGCTAAAGCTCGTCAAGGTGATAGATTGTAATGCTTCCTGGAAACGAAAGTTGTCTGGAAAAGCAATCGGGCAACTCACCGCTGCGGACCTCTGGGACAAGCCAGATGCTGTGTGGGTCGGTTGGGCCGGTTAACCTTTAATTGTGGAGTGATTGTGAACAGAGGTATTGATGTACGATTTCGAGAAGTTGTGTCTCCCATGTTACCCGGAGTTGATTGCCTACGCCACGAAGCGTACTAAGAGCAAAGTCAAAGCCGAAGATATTGTTCAGGAATCCGTGGCTCGCGCATTAGCTGCCTGGGATCGCTGGGTCCCGCAAGGCGATCCAGAAAAGTACGCCAGAGCCTGGATGTATCGCATGGTTAGCAACGTGTTTTCTACGGCGTACAGTCGTGAGAAGACGTTCACCCGGATTACCGGTGCCCTAGCTAGTGGTAGAGGCGGTGAGAGTCTGGTCGACGTGCCGGTAAAGCGTCTACCTGAAGCTGACATGGTCGTGGCGGAATTACACCAGTCCGACGTGGCTGAGCATCCGTACTTCAAGCCAGATGACCTAGGCGACGAAGTGCGTGAGGCTCTGGATCGAATCAAGCCAGAGTGGGCTGATGTAGTCAAGCTCGTGTACATCGAAGGTACGCCGGCTCACGAGGTTGCCCAGATTCTGAATATCGCCCCAGGCACCGTACGCTCGCGTATGGCACGTGGTCGTCTAGCTCTGGCCAGAATCCTCGGACCGTTCGCAAGGCAGCGCTTCGGGTACGTGGTGAAGCCTGAGGGCGAAGTGGATCACGTCGCTGAGGAGACTCTAGGTGGCGCCGATGAAGCTCTTGGTGGCTTCGAGTCTGCCGAGTTTCCAGAGACCCAAGCCTACAGCGTCTAGAGCATCGTGAGAAAGTACAACACAAGCTCGCTCAGCTTCTGTTAGTTTGTTCCAGATTCGACGAGCACGAGGTGATTCTAACGGGTCACCTTTCGTCGTTTTTGGCACGTTACCGATCCACTCCGGAGCAGTCGGTGCAACAACTGGAACGCCAAGCATTCCTGCTAGAGCCATACCTACGCCCGCGAGTGGGAACAGATCGGCCGGGTCACCCTTCTGGATGCGGTAACACCTCGGCCACTCGATTACGAGTTCGTCGACCGGACAGTACGGGCTGACGTGTACGTTAACGAGCCTGGCGACGTTCAGGCAACGCATTCCCATTTCGAGCTTGTGGCTCGTGCCTGGGATTTTTACGCGGCTAGCGTGAGCTAATACGCCGTTCTTGAAGATGGCGACGGCAGGGTAGCGTAGGCCGGGATCTAGGGTTAGTAGGGTACTCATAGAATCCCCAGGATCTTGAAGCAATCAAAAGTGTTGTCGTTCTTGTAGATTGCGTAATACCAGTCCCAGTCTCGCTTGATACCGAGCTTCTCATCCTCGGCGCGATGACGCAGTCCTCGGGCGCCGATGCATCGGCAGTTCCCACGGAAATGCGCACCGGATGCGCATGGCGTCATATCCTGGCCGACGTGTGTAGGTCCACTCATTTTCCCTCCGGGTAAGCCACGATAACGTCTATACGCTTGCCGTCGTAAGTTCGATAGACTTCGACATGTTTACCGTCAGGGGAGCCCTTGGATTTCCAGTGTTCACGCATCTGCTCTGCTTCGTGTGTGCGCTTCCAGCCAGCGAAATCCAGTACCATGTGAAGCTGTGCAATGCTTGCCGCTCCGGTCTTCATCGGCACAAGCACGAGATCCAAATCGTGCTCGGATCGCCCCTTGTTCAGAACACCGCCGGCCAGTGCGACAAACCACCCGTTCACCATGAGTTGTGGCTGGATGCTTTGGATTAGTTTGAGTGCTTCGTAAAGTGACCACATCACTTGCTCTCCTCTTCCTCTTCATCCTCGTCCTCTTCAACGATTTCGTCCTCAGCATCGTCGTCCCCATAAGTGCCGTGCTTCTCGTCGATCTTGCGACCTAAGACGTTACCGCATGCATTTCCGAGGTGACGCCCGACGTTCGTGAGTACTGGCCTTGCCACTTCTTTGACAGCGAACAGAAGCACTTTACCAACTAGACTCATGTGTCGCACAGTCCCGACCGGCAAGCATCCTGGCTAAGTACGCCAGCAGTCGCCGTCTTCGCAAGCTCTAGGGCACGTTCCAGAGGAATCGGCGTCAGTGGCTGGTTCTCACGAGAACCGTCTGGGTAAACCGTGAGGCCCTTGAGATCGGGGAAGAACTCCATCATGAGGTCGCCGAGTTCTGCGGTCGATGTGTCGTGCGGAACGTTGATCGTCTTGCTGACGGCGTTATCGACGTGTCGCTGGCACACCCGCTGCATCTCCATGTGATCACGGATCGACAGATTGTGAGCACCTACAAAGTGAGTAACGTCGCGTCCCTCTTCTACAAAACGCTGGAACATTGGATCGACGAGTTCTTCGGTGCCGAAGATCTTGGTACCATCCGTCTGCGTTCCAGTCTGGAACCGGCGGATGTGTGCCGGAGCGAAGATTGGCTCAATACCAGAGGATACGTCGCATACAATCGAACCCGTGCCGACCGGTGCGATTGTCATCGTGGCGCAGTTACGCATCCCGTCCTTGCGAATCTTGGAGCGCAGCGAGGGCTTCAGGTTCTTGATGAACATGCCCTTCAGGTACTTGTCTGCATCAAAGCCGGGGAACGCACCCTTCTCGGCGGCTAGATCGCTCGACGCCTCGTAGGACCAGTTCTTGATCTTCTTCATCAGGTTGTCGACGAATTCCAGGCCAGCGGGCGAGTTGTACTTGAGCCCGAGTTCCAGCAACATGTGGTGCAGACCAGTGATACCCAGACCGATACGACGAAGCTGCGAGCACTTCGCCTTGATTTCTGCCAGAGGATACTCGTTAACCGTGAGTACGTTATCCAGAAATCGTACGCCCGTCTTTACGGTGTCCTTCAGCATGTCCCAGTCGACTTCACCACCGACGACGAATCGTGGCAGAACTAGCGCGCCCAAGCAGCAGCAATCGTACGGAGACATCCAGATTTCACCACACGGGTTCGTCGAAGTGAGTTCCTCGATGTACCAGATGTTTGACATCTTGTTCGCCAGGTGACGATTGAGTGCGCCAGGTTCGCCACCACTTAGGGCATTGACGACAATGCGTTCCCATAGCAGCTTCGCCGGCATCGAGCCAACCTGTCGACCCTGGTGCATAAGTGGCCATTCGCCGCCCTCACGCACGAGCTTGAAGAAAATCTCCGGATCCTCATCGAATACGACGGAGATGTTGGCGTTGTTCAGCTGCTTCAGATCTAGCTTCTTATCCAGGAATTCGGCGATGTCGCCGTGGCTCAACGACAAGCAAAGCATGAGTGCGGTTCGACGCCCGCCCCCAGCCTTGATAACCTCGCCCGTCGCGTTGATGATCTCCATGAGAGACACGGCGCCAGTTGCCTGTCCGCCCGTACCGTTGATGCTGGAGCCACGAGGGCGCACCGGAGAGCAGTTGAGGCCGACACCGCCGCCAGTGCCCGAGATAACGATGCTGTCCGACACCGTCTTACCCCAGCCCTCTCGGCTGTCGGACGTGCCTACGACGAAGCAGTTGAGCATTTGCCCACGTGCTCTACCTGCGCCGTACCAGATTCTACCGCCAGGCATTAGCAAGTTGTTGCTCAACGCACTGAAGAACTTGTCCTTCCACGTCGTACGGGCATCGCCTGACTCGGCGTTCGAAACAGTAAGTGACACTCGTTCACAAGCTTCTAACCAGGTCTCCTTATCGTGAGAAGCGTGGCGTGTCTGGAAAATCTGTAGGGCAAATCCGGTCGGTTCGTAAGTCACGTAACTAGGCTCCTTTAAAATACAAAACGGGCCTAGTGAAAACTAAGCCCGAGGTCGCACGACTCCGTTGATTACTGGTGAGGAATCAGATGATTAATCTGTTCGATACCGATAATGTACCGATTGATTTTACCATACTCGCGGTGGATAATATCCAGCTTCATGTCCTTGCCGCTGCGATAACCCTGGCCGTGGTGCCATGCATCGCGCCCAGCGAGAGTGCGGAACGATTCGACGGTAACGCCCGGATATTCTTTGAGGCTGTCGTGGTGGACGTGACCGATGTACCAGTAACGATGCAGAGTCTCGCCCCAGTCCTTCGCACGATCACAAGCCATCACGCCAAGAAGGTTGGCGTTCTTGGTCTTGTCACCGTGGTGAACACCGATCAGCACCTTACCGAAACGGTACCAGTGGAACGGCTCAGGTGACGTATCGATCGTTACACGCGGCTCGCGCTCGTAGAACTGCGCCAGAGCGATCGAGAGCATGATCGACGTGTGGTCGTCATGGTTTCCGATCTCGTTGATGACGGTCACGTGCTTGTGCTTCTCAAGCGCACGGTCAATCAAGCGACGCATCACGCGGATGCCGGTCGCGAGAACCTTGGGCCAACGATTGTCGACGTCAACTGCTGTGCCCTTCGTGGTCTCGTTCTTCTTGCTATCGGCGTGGAAGAAGTCACCGAGATTCATGATGATTGCCTGCGACGCTGGCGGCGCCAATCCGACAAGGTGATCAACAGCTGCAAAAAGGTTGTCCTCTGCAATCTTCAGATCAAAAGCATTGCCAGTCTCTGCTGGCCAGGCCATCATGCCGAGGTGAGGGTCACCCATCGGATACACGGCGAGAAGATCGTCATTGTAGTTCGCCTGTTGCGGGATTGGGTTTGCCAGGGAACGAAGTGGCTCGGAGATTGCAGTGAACGACTTGACCATCGCCAGGTAGCGTTCTTCCTGCTCCTTGTTTGTCTTGACCCATTTAGCCTTGACGTTACCTTCACCATCGAATAGGGTGGACTCACCCTTTACGTAGTAGCCTTCGGGCGCCTGGCTCAGACCAGTCAGATCTGTGACAACTTCAGACTTTTCAATTTCAACCTGAGTATCGAACGCTTCGACACTCGGGAATCTAGAGTTACGACCGTCGTCGGGCCACTTACCTGTACGGATGAATGTGTTTTGTGCTTTAGCTTCGACTTCATCCAGCAGAGGTGTCTCGCGTCGAACGCGAGCCATCCTGGCCTTGCTTTCGCACTTACGACAGATGGTTCTCTGTGGACGAAAATCTCTTGTAGCAATGCCGACGGTGGAGCACCGTGTACAAACTTTGGTCATGTTCACCTGATCTTGGTAACTAGCGAAGGCTTGTTAGAACTTCAAGCCGATGTAAGTTCCCGTGATCAGACCGACTGCTACTCCGAGCGCAATCAAACGCCAAGGAACTTCGTCAGCTGACTCACGAAAACTATCGTTCTCAGCCTTCAGACGAATTTCTTGTTCCTGTAGACGCTTCTTCTCAATTTCTAGAAGATCCCACTCGCTGCCGGTGATGATGTGAGACCCTTGAGGGATATCGTACATCAGGCCGTTGATATGAAGTACACCAGGAGCAGAACGCATCCAGAGATGCGCACTGGGCATTTGCTGAGGTTCTGCCTCTGCCGTCGTAGGCATTGCAACCAGTAAGGCTGCAATCAGAATCGCTGCTTTGCAGCGCATCTTTAGATCTCCGTTACGTTGTTGGTTGGCGTGCCAGCGGGCGGGTTCTCAGAGACAGCCTTGTCCCCAGCAACCTCGGCTGCAACCTTAGCCGTAGGCTTACCGAATGCCCAGAGGAGCATCGGGAAGATCCACTGCAACCAGGCCGGTGCCTTAGGCTGTAGCTTGACGAGTACAGGCACAAGCAGCGTCTTGAGTAGTGCGTAACCGCCAGCAGCACTGACAGCGATCTTCAGAGCAGCCCATGCGAGCGCGCCCGTGAGAACAGCACCAGGACCAACTGCTGTCAAAGCAGCGATGGCCGAACCAGCGAACGCAAGTACAAGCACCGTTGCAGGCTGTCCATATTCACCGTTAACAAGTTCGCCAGCCTTACCAGGCAGATAACGCTTTGCAGCAGTCGTTGCAAGGATCAGACCGAACATCGCGGCGAGCCAGTACTGCCCACCCATGATGGCCTCGTAGAACGGCTTCGCCAGATCCAGAAGAGGCTCCTCACCGGTGACAGCGCCCTGTGCAAGCGCAACCCCTACGAAAGAGAAATAGGCCAGAACGGCGAATAGAAAGGCTGTGGTTAGTTTCTTCATAGGTTCCTCAGGATATTAGCAGGCAGACATGATAGTGGCCACTGTGGTGCAAGGGGCCTGGTACTTTACGGGGAGAGCGTGACAAACAAGGCTAAGGATTGCGCCTACTAAGACGGCCCATTTAGCAACCCTCTTAAGCGACTCTTTGGCGCACGGTCGGCACTGGACTGAACCAGCTGCCAGAACGGCACCACATTTGCAAGTTTTATGGTCGGTCATAAAAAACTTCTACACGCCAGACAGTGTTGCCGGTAGTCCCGCCGCCGCCTACTTTGATATAGTAGTGGTACTGAGCAGCAACTGTAACGTTCTCGGACGCCGGGAGCGACGTGTCTCCGGGCGTGATCTCGTCGTTGATAAACTCAGCGCCAGCGGTAGTTTCGCCACCCGTGTCGTGTTGTCTGTATAGCCTGGCACGGATAACGTCAGTACCAGCAGTCACTTTAGTCAGATAGACTTCGTAACCAGTAATTCGCGTGCCTACAGGAAGTTCGATTGGGTAGATGACAGGGTTAGAAGCGTATGTCGAAGTACCTAAAGTCCAACAACCGCCTGTGCCCTGAGCAAGTCCGCCAGCTGCACCCGGAGTGTCCAGACAACTATTCCAACCAGAGATGGGCAGCGTGAGGACGCCAGTATGCTTGTACTCCGTCGCAGTCCAAGGTTGTGTCGAGGTTCCGCCGACGAACGTAGGGATGTCGGTGAAGTTGGGCGTGCCGGTAACGTTACCGTTAAGTGCAGCTGCGCCAGTGACACTCAGCGAACCTACAGTCGCGAGACCACCGACGTTTGCCGTCAGGTCGACCTGAAGATCGCCATCGATGTTCACGTCATCGTCAACGTCGAGATCACCGGTGACGTTTAGGTCGCCAGTGATGGAGTGGTTACCTACGAATGCGTTGCTGTTAAGGTACGATGCCCACTGGCTAAGCCAGTAAAGCATGTAGTTGAGATTCTGGGCCTTGGGCTTCTGCTCCGGGCGATAGCCGACGTCGTCGTACGTCGAGGCCGGCGTAACCTTAGTTGGAGTACCCGCTTCCGGTTCCGCACCGGCAGGGTAATTGGCATCTTCTGCCCAAACGGGTAATGTGACTGGCTTGGCCATACGGGAGGATTATGGCACGGATAGTACAGTTACGCACGCGCGGCTAGACTACGTTACCGAGCTTGCCACCGGTCAAAGTGTCATAAGATTCAAAGCCTTGGCCGGGTCCGAGGCCTGTGTCACCGTAGTCGTCGAACGTAAACGCGTCCGCGTCGCTGGTGTTGTTTGTTTCCAGATAAATTCGCACTCCGGCAGCTACGGCATCCTGGAGCAAACTAGCCAGCGTTAGCGATGTCTGGACCGAGACGATGACGTCTTCGATTGACATCGTGAGAGCGGCGGCGCCGTGGTTGTTGACCTTCATGTATGCAAGGTCGTCGTACACAATCAAACTGGCAATCTTGATCAGGTCACTGATCGTGCCCTTAGATCGATTCACGGAAATGCGAGCACGGACCACACGACGATAGTCATCGTCGTCGAGCCCGGCACGTTCCTGACCAACGATACGACCCAGTACGTTCAGCTGTTCACCGACGGCAGTATCCACCGAACGGTCGACTAGCAACTTCTGAAGTTCACACTCTAGTGTCTGAACCGGAGTGACCAGAGCACGAATTAGTTTCTTGATGTTGTTTTCAGTGTCACTCATAGCTTGCCTTTGAATTGCTCGCACAGACGATCAAATGCTGCCTGAACATGATCGAGATACTCTAGATCCTCCGGAACATACGGAGCTTCAATTAGAACACGTGGCTCGTCTTCAACAGTACCTACAGCCACACCAAACCAGTATACATATGTGTCTGCACCCGCATCGTCGACCCGGATAGCCATCGGGAACGGGCTAAGTTCACCCAGGTCGAACTCGTAGTAGTAAAGACCACCGCCGGATTCACCGCCGCTACCGTTTGCAGTCTCCCAGGTAGTGACGGCCCATTCAGTATTACCATCGTCGATGGTCAGACCCTCAACACCTACTCCATCCAGAGACAGGTAGATAGGCACGCGACGCGCACGTGCTTCTGATGTCGTCGTGATCCCGTCACCGATGAAGCGCATGAATGGGTACGGCATCGCACCAGTAACTTCGACGAGCAGTGCAAAGTATCCTTCGGTGTCTGTCTCGTCAGCTGTCGGCGTGTATAGGTAGTAACCTTGCCCTACCTCTAACCACGTCCCGGCACCATTGACTAACGTGTCACCGCTCTTGGTGACACGTAACTCCGCACCAGTCGGAGTGACTCCTGTTACTGGAGTGCCCGACGACGATTCAAGGTAAACAGGTACAAGCTGACCCGCCTGGTTTCTAATCATTCGGCTCCCAGGCGGAACAAGTAGATTAGACCAGGCCCACCGTCAAACCCGTCCTTGTTAGCGGTAACGTTCGCCGCTCCAGCAGTTCCGTGAACACCGCCTGCGGCTGAGCAGGTCGGAAAATCACCTGTACCAATGAAACATAGGATAACACCACCACCGCCTCCAGACCCTGCACCGCTGTTATTACCTACAAGCGGCCCAGCGTTCCCACCTTTACCACCTCTACAATTCAGGATACCAGTACCTACGATGGTGTTAGCGGCGACTACACACACTCCACCACCACTGCCACCACCTCCTGCACCTGATCCGTTGCCACCGGTCGCACCACCACGACCACCACCGCCGCCAGTTCCGCCGAAGAACTGAACTCCTGTAACCGATCGTCCGTGTATCGCGTTCCAGGGCGAGGATAGGTTGTTACCAACGTTGTCGTTGAGCAGGGTAATGCTACCACCAGCGCCGGTTCCTCCACCGGCCGCTGCGCCGCCTGCGCCGCCCTGACACGTTCCGCCTGTGCCTGTGGCACCACCGGCAGTCATGCCCTTGGCTCCGGAAACGTGAGCACCCCCAGCACCGCCAGCACCACCACCGCCGCCGTTGGCTCCTGCGCCACCGATAGTACTGCCGCCGAGAAGTGTAGCCGCACGAGCAGCCCCACCCGCTCCACCTAGAATGGAACCGGCTGCACCAGTAGCGCCATCTCCTCCCCAGAAACCGATACCACCACCTGCACCAATCGTAAGCGTGCCGGCTACAAACACGCGATAACCGCCAGTGTACAGCCACACCCCAGGATCGATTGTCAGGTTATTTGCGAAGATATCAAACGTCATGATGTACTGCTGATATCCGCCAGCATCAACCGCCGACTGCGCACCAGCAGACGGTGCCATCGCTGTGGTTACGCCTGACGCATCAGGAACGTTGACAGTGGTGGAACCATCAAAAACAAGATCGCCGGCTTCGCCTGTTCCGAAGAAGTCCGTAACGGCGCCGCCCCCGCCACCGCCCTGCCCTGATAGTCGTGCTCCAATCATTTGCTATCCTTAACAATTGCTACAATTGCTCGCTGATAAGTCGTGCCGCCTTGACCTGCCAGAATTTGCCTTGCAAGCTTTGCATCTTCCAGACAGAATTTTCGAGCCTTAGACAGGCGCCAGACTGGTCGGTAGTACGGCCACGAGTAGTGACTAACCATGTAGTTCTGGTACCAGTCAGCTTCGATATCCCAACCGCGAGCAGCGTCGCAGATCATCGAGATTAGGTAACCACGACGTTCCCAGTGTGTGCGACCCGGCGCTGGCCAAGGTGCTAGAGCAGCTAGCGCGAGCAAACACCACAGCATCGGAGCCCACCAGATCGCGCCGATAGCCCCGAGTGCTAGCAACGCTAGCGGGACCGGGAACAGATAAGACAGCGAGAACCACGGCTGGTTACCGTTACCGTCGATAAGGTGCTGCCCTTCGTGGGCGAGTGTACGGGCCGCAGCGCCCGGCTGTTCGTTCACGTAACCGTCCGGGAAGTACACCGTCTTACCGATCGTCGTCGTGTAGTCCGTCATGAACTTCTGATTGAACGGGTAGAGCAACACGGCAATGATTTTCATCAGCAGCGATGAACCCTTGTTGCGGATCTTGAACCCCACTGCGCTATGCAGCAGGTTCGCAACCGCATCGAGTTTCTCACGATCCGTCATCGGCACGTTAAGGAACCCAATCGCCATCAAGGTGTACCGTCCACGCTGGTGACAGCGATATTTGCCGAGTTAAACACCGCCAACTGGCGAAGGCTGATCGGGATTGTCGTGCTCGTAGCAGGAGCAGCGGCGTCGTCGATGAAGCACTGAGTCACGTCGAGTACACCGGTGACGGAGTGGATTGCTGCGATGATGCGCGAGGCCGTAACGTCTTTTCCTGTTGACTGAGCGTCTCCGTAAGCAACGATCGCTGCTTTGACCTGGGCGTCACCGTCGGACGGGTAAAGGTCCGGGTCCTTGGTCAACTCGATGTCGATGTAGATATCAACTTCGGTAGGACGTGAGAACGACATGGTGTGAGCCGTACCTTCGTCGTCCAGCGATGTACCGACGACGTCAGTACCCGCAGGATCTGCGTAGGTCAGAATTCCGGCAGCAACACCGTCGAGCAGGGTGTCCCAGATCGACTGATCGAATGCTGCGTCGGGGGAGTCGGGTCCACGCACCAGTGCCTCGATCGAGTGTGGTGGCAGTGTCCCGCCAGCTACAACCAGAGGAGCGTCGGTGTTGTTGACGAAGATCGAAACCGAGACGACATCCGGGATTGCCAGAAGCTCTGCACGAATGGCGTTGACTGGAGATGAGCCACCAGCGGCAAGCTCCTGCTCGCGAAGCAGACGTAGTTCAGAATCGGTAGCAATCGCAGTTCCAGCATCAGCATCATCGAGGTTGATGACGCCAGTCCAACCGCTCAGAGAGTTAACGATTTCTAGAATGTCGTAGGCAGCTGCGGTAACGGGACCAGCTTCAACTGCACGACCGACAACGTCAATACACCCTTCGCCTTGACCGAGGTAAACCCAGGTGACGGTCCCGTCCACGATTTCAGTAAACGACTGAGGGACGTTTGAAGGATCCGGAAAGTCGGGCGCGACGAGTGCCTCACTGGTCGCAGCACTAACACCGGCGACTAGACACTGATAGACACCGTCGTCAACAAACACGCGGTCATCGACGGCGTATGCTGTCAACGCAGCCCAAGCGTCGACTGTTGCAATCACAGCATCTGTGTTGGTCTGAAATTCGACCTGGGTGCTGACCGTACGAACCTTCTGGCCAGCCGGCACGTTCGTCGTCGGTACGCCGGTCAGAACGAGATCGACTGCTGAGTACGTAGCAGGCGGGCGTAGGGTACCAGTGAGCAGACAAATCTGTTCCAGAGCAGCGCCGGTGGCAGCGTCAGGGTCACTGGAAGCGTTAACTACCTCGGCAAGCTCCCAGAGAACAGCAAGACGTTCTGCAACGATTCCGACGAGTTGGCCCAGGATGCTCTGGTCATCTAGGCGGATCGAAGGACCAAAGGCCTGCTGCAAAGCTGCGCCCATTTCGTCACGAATGATGTCGAGGGTCTTTAGTAGGAAGCCCTCTGTAGTTAGTCCATACGCCATTGCTGTGATATTAGCATGTTAGACGTTGGCACGCTCCTTGCTTAACTACCGATTAAGACGTACCTTTACCAGGTGAGTGACGTACCATCTCTAGAGGAAATTATCGAAGACGGGGTCGAAGCGGCCCTGGGCAGAGTCGAGACAGCCCAGATCGGCACAGTCACGGCGTTCAATGCACAGAACCATACCGTCAGTGTTCAACCGGTTCACATGAAAAAGTACGAACGGGAGGACGGTGGTTTTTCGTGGGTCAAACAGCCCATCATTCCGAACGTGCCGATCTGGTTCTTCGGCTCATCGGAAGCTCGTGTAGTATTCCCGATTGAGCCCGGTTCGACGGTGTTACTCGTTCATCTGAGTGAGTCAAAAACCGCCTGGCAGTTCTCACAACAGGGCGTAACCATGATTTCGGATGACCAGCGTAAGCACTCGCTGACTGACTGTGTTGCCATCCCGGGCGGCTTGACGGTAAGTACTGCCGCTAAGCAATTCTCACGCGGTTCCTCAAAGATTATCGGCGACACGCTGACAATCCACACGCCGGGGAAGATCAGGCTTGGTGGTGGTCTTGTGGTTTCGCCTGTTGCGATGAAGACGGATTTGCAGATGATTAACGCAGCCCTAGCAACAGCGAGTGCCGCACTCAATACACTCGGTGTTTCCGGCGCCCCGGGGAAAATTGCTGTCGACGCGATTATCACCGCACTGAACGCCCTGAACTTCCCGGTATGTTCATCGGTTACGGAGACTGAATAATGCTTGAAACAGAACCACGCGATCTCCTACTCGACAGCCAGAACGACCTGGTTGTAACTACAGACCTCGGGTGGTCACGAGGAATCCCGGGCGTAATGCAGGACTGTCGCATCAAGCTTCAGATGTTCAAGGGTGAGTGGTTCCTCGACCTCGACGCCGGCATCCCTTACTGGGGACAAATCCTCGGCCAGAAGCCTGCTGTTGCCATTGCAGCAATCGGAGCATCGTTCACCGAGACACTCCTAAGCGTCGAAGATGTCATTTCAGTTACGAAGATGGAGATTGTACATAACCGCTCCGCACGAAGTCTGTCAGTTAGCTGGCAAGTGCGTTGTCAATTCGGGTTAACTCCGGTCGACACACTCAATATCCCGGTCTAACTATTTTTTACCAATTGGCTTGATTTCAACTTCAGTGAGCCAGTCCTGGCCGTGGGTGTCGCCGCGATGCTTCACGTTCTTCACTTTGAAGACACCTTTTAGGTCGCGCGAGATGACGTTTACCGGGTGACCTGGGCGAATCTCAGGGTAAAGCAAGGATCGAATCGTGACATCCGGAGCCTTGCCCTTTTTGCTAGGCTTACCAAATTCTGGCGAACCGATCATCCCATTTTCTTCGCTTAGTGTGTAGGTCTGCCCGACAGTCTCTTCTTCGCTGACGATTACGGGCTGATTGTCCTGGATAGACATCGTCATGCCGTGGGGCTTCAAGAAAGTGTCAATGACGTCCTTGTGTTTTCCGAATAGCGCAACACCGCCCTGGACAACCTTTTGAAAGATCGGGTTCTTTTTGATGTTGTCTGGAACCTGCTGCCCGACTGCCTTAAAGGCATCCTCCAGGATGGAGATCTGCTTAACCCCGTGTGCGTAACTCTTGTTAACGCGTGCGTTGTTCAGTACTCGATCTCCGTCACCAAGCTCGATAGCCGTCTCCCAATCCGCACCATTCAACGTCGACATGCACCACGTCACGTCGCCTGTGAAGATTGTGGCTAGCCCGCCGACATAGCCTGCTTCTAGAATACAACGCAGGTGAGGCTTCTTGAATGCAGACCTGGTCTCTTCGCTAAGATTTGTGATTTTGATACGACACGAGTTAGGGTGCCTCTTGAGGTTGTGTTCAATTTCAAACTCAACGCGCATGTCCTCAATCACGATACCGTTCGCGTGGGGCTCTGCCTTGATGTCGTACGAGTCAAGGAACAACGGCTCAGTCGTACTAAGAACCGTAACCTTGACGCGGCGGTCGAATAGGCGATCAGCAACCATCAAGCCCTCGTCAACAGTGCAGCGAGATCTTCCGTCGTGAAGTGCCAGACCTGAACACGTGTGCCGAGGTCGTCGAATCCCGGATCGAGCTTGTCGAGTGAGGTATCGATTGCGATGATGGAATTCTCGTTAAAGAACGGGTGGGCTGCTCGTCTTCCAAGAGCCACGTTCAGTACGATTTTTACTCCTGCCACTAACAAGATACCGTCGGCGTCGTAGAGGTCAAAATACCAAGCACCGTCACGGTAGTCGCGACCATTCCAGTGAACGTCGAACGTGTACACACCTGTACCCTCCGACGTCGTTAGTTCAGAGCTAAACCGGTAGTTACCTTCAGACGGGATGAAATTTAGGAGTGCTGCCATTACTTTTTCTTCCAGTTGTTGTGTAGCTGCTCAAGAGGGCCTGGACCCTTTGGCTTAGCGCTCGTGTCCTCGAAATTACCCTTGCTCTGGTATCCGGGCCTTTCCGTCAGGTTGGATTGTGGATGCGTGTCCTTACGACTCAGGTTGCCCATATCGTCGCGCACGTTCTTTGACAGATATGGTGTGCCTGCCACACCAGCAGGGCCAGCGCCTTGGTTGCGTGTGTAACCTTGATCCACAAGATAGTTTCCTAGGTGCTCGCGATCTTTCTTGTCTCGCAGATAGTCCTTCTCAAAATCGCGAAGTTCCTTTGCGTTGAGTCGCGCTCCTCGCTTGGTTTCAAAAATAGGGGCGTAGGTTGGGCCTGGACCGATCGCACCGGTGGCACGCGTAACGTCCTCTGGGTTTCGGCCGTTCTTAAGCCCTCGCTCGCTCTCCCAAAAGAACCAACCGCCAGCACCGCCGGTATGTCTGATCGACGCAGCGATCTCGCTACCCTTGTTGGACTGGATGTACTTAACCTGGACGGTGTTGTAGATCAGCGAACTACCAGGTGGGTTAGCCTGACGCCACAACACGGTCTGCTCGTACTGACCGGATGACAATGTCGGCTGTGGTCCACGATTTCGCTTCTTCTTGCTGTTACGTGTCGCCGTACGAATACGCTGGTTCGTGACCTGCTTGATCTGCTTGAAGTCAGCTGTGAAAGTCAGGCCACCAGTCGTCTCCTTGGAGCGTGGGACGCTGAGAGATTCGAGCGCCATGTTGTTAAACGTGCCGAGTGATGTGCGAATTGTGACAGGGTTTCGCGACTCGTAGATAGACCTCAAGTAGAGATAAGCCTGTTCAGAACGCAAGAACTTGATTGCAACCGGTGCAGCAAGCGACGGTGCGGCTAGATTACCGATCAGCTGCATGGTGCTGGTAGGAGACAGTGACCCGCCAGAGATGGCGTCAACAGTCGCATTCTCCTTGTACGGATCTTCGAGTTGCTGTAGCTGGTTGATTGCGTTGCTAGTCAACGGCGTGTCGGTGATAATCCCTGTGATTGAAACCGTGATTGGCTTTGGTCGGATATTGTCGCTGATGGCACCACCAGACTCAACCGGGAACTCGGTTACTTCGGATTCAAACTTGTGATCCTCGTTTAGAGAAACGTCAAGAATGTACTGTCCAATGCGTACAAATGTGCTGCTCATTTGACGTTCCTCTTTGCCTTACGAAGGGCTGCGGCCATGGCATCTTCGGAGGTACCGGCAAACGAGTCCTTAGCCTCTGCCGCATCCTTCACCCCGGTGATGTTGACCGTGGTTGGCGCATTGATGCTGACCGCATTCGAACCGCTCATGTCACGCTCTGGTGTACGGTAAGCTCCACCCGTGACGTCGAAAGCTCCCGCTGCTGGTCCCAGGAACATCTGCTCCACACCACGACCGGCAGCACCGGCGTCACCGGTGGCGATTCCGGCGATAGTTTTTCCAACGCCAATCATGTTACTGATTAGCGGGATCTTGTTCATGACGTCCCAAACGTCCCCAGCAGCATTCTTAACTGCTTCGAAGATTGCGACGACTTCATCCTTCCAGACGTAGAGTGCAGCCGCAAAAGCTGCGAGCAAGATTAGAGCGGGCACGACGGGTCCACCTACTCCGAGCCACATTATCAAGCCAGCCGCACCGACTGCAATCAAGATCGTCGGGAGCGCCCCGAGGTGCTTGTACAGCTTGGTGAACATGTAGAACAGACCCGCGCCTGCAAACATCGGCCATGCGATAGCGAGCCACGAGCCGATAGCCAGGATAGCCATCTTGGCAAACATCGCACCGATCATCACGAGGAACGACACGAGGATATCCTCGTGATCCATGAGCCAGCCGAAACCGGCTCGCATTGCGTTAAATACGGTAGCCAGTACCGCACCGACAGCGTCGGCCCAAGCTTTGATTCGCTCTCGATTGTTGTCTAGCCAGTCGCCGATATCCTTAAGGGTATCCTTGAGCGCGAGAAAAAGACCTTCACCAACCTTGCCGAGTGTCTGAGCAATAGCGTCCTTGAAGCGATCGACGCGACCAGACATACTATTGGCCTGGCGCTCGATCATCTCCTGGACTTGCTTGCTACCGATGCCCTCTTCAAACAGCGCCACACGCTGCTTGTCGGTCAATGACTTAAGGTAAGCGCGGTCCTTATCGACGGCGTCGTAGCCGCCCTTCTTTCCGTCGTGTCGCTTGACGTTCTTCAGAACGGTACGCGAGAATGTGTCGACGGCGTTAAGCTTGCCGAAGTTGACAAACTCTCGAATATCTCGTGCGGACTTCTGCCAGTTTTCGCCAAGGCCCTTAGACAGAACGAACGAGTTAACGGTGAACTGTTCCATCTGCTCAAGCGATGCGCCTGCCGCAGCAAGAGGCTGGGTAATCATACCGAGCATCTGCACGTAGTCTTGCGTGCTACCAGGTAGCTCTGCGGCCTTTGCACGCAGGCTGTCGTACATCTTATCGGCGTTGCCAAGCTCGTCCGTTAGCGACGTCTTCTTGGCGAACGAAAGCATCGACGCGATCTGGTTCTTCGCGTCTTCAACCTTCATGTTGAAGCCGATCAGTGCGCTCCCTAGAGCACGACCTGCAAAGATCGCAGTTACCGCCGTTCCGATACGACGGAAGTGGTCGATGCGTGCGTCACCCTTCTTCCAGCTAGCTTTATCCACAAGCAAACCCAAGGTGACGTTAAGGGCTCCCACATTCATGAAGGATTCTCCATACTTAGGTAAGTCTGTTCACCTGTCACAGGGTTATAACGATTCGACACTCAATCAGGATAGCAGTCTGGCGCCTGCCTTGCATGTCGGACACCTTGTGGTAGGTTGGTGCGTATATTTATGCATCTAGTGTATGGTTTAATTGATCCACAGACCCTTATTGTCAGGTACGTAGGAAAAACAACACGTGGGCTAGAGCGTCCGATGGAACATATGACCAAATCCACCAGTGCCAAAACACATTTGGGGTACTGGTTACGTAAGCTCCGTGAATCAGGGTTAACCTACAACGTTGTAGTACTAGAAGAAACCACAGAAGCCAACCTTAACGACAGTGAGCGATGGTGGATCGCCTATGGTCGATTGAGTGGGTGGAGACTCACAAACGGCACCGACGGTGGGGACGGTGCTACGGCGGGGGCAACCAACGTCGCCAAACGACCAGAAGTTCGCGCCAAGATTAAAGCGCATGTAAATGCCCGCCCGACGATCTCAGAAGTCACCCGCGCAAGAATGCGGAAAGCCGCACGGGAGCGCCCTCGTCGATCTCACACCGAAGAAACCAAAGATAAGATTCGCCAAGCTAATCTGGGCAAGGTCGTCGGCGAAAACACACGCCGAAAAATCAGTGAGGCCAACGTCGGGTATCGTCACACCGAAGAAGCAAAAGCAAAGATGCGAGGCTTGCAGATCGGTGAGACCAACGTTTCAAAACGCCCCGAAGTGCGTCAGAAAATCAGCGAAAGTCACAAGTCGAATCCTAAGGTGTTAGCTAACCTTGCCGCAATTCACGAAAGGAAGCGTGTGAAGGACGTGCAGTGTGGTACGCGACTCGGATATGCCAGAGCAGTTCAAGCTAGACGAAACAGTGAGGCCAACTGTGGTCCTTGTGCTGCCTGTAAAGAAGCAGCGGCGACTTACGCTCGTGAGCGTCGCCACAACAAAATCTAGTTACTTATTCGGGCCACGAGAGGCCTCACTCCAGGCATCGAGTACGTCGTTAGCGTCTAGAACATCGTCTAGACTCATCTTGAAGTGAAGATCATCCCAGGTCGCTTTGTCGTCACACCAGAGTCTCCAGCAAACCCACTGGTACTCAAGGTGCTTGGGGAGTACTACTGGCCGAGCGTCTGGGTTGGGGGAGCGGGGTCTTCGCTCCCTTCGTTGAAATCCCCGAAGTTGACCTCAATAGCATGACCAATAACCTGAAATAGCATCTTCAGCTTGCCAGAAAACACCGCGTCGATGTTTGCCTGGGTGTTCAGAGTGATGATCTTGTGCGTAGGAGTGCGTACGAGGGCCGTGGTGCCCTCCAAAAGGTCAAGCACTAGCTTACGGGCACCAGGACCATCGAGCCCTGCAAGGAGCCCGGCAGCGTTAACCTGCGAGTCTGGGTTCATCCCGGCAGTGAGGCGCTGAAGAGTCACCATGACTTCCAGAGCACGCATGGCGGCAAACTGGGTAGTGTTGAACTCGATATCGTCAATTGTGATAGGTACGGTCTTTAAAGACATGGCACGATTCTAGCACAAATGAAAAATCCACCCGTTAAGGTGGATTTTTCACTCGCAACTAGGGATTAACTAGTTAATATTAAAGGACGTTTCCACCTTCATTGAGATTTAGAACCGCAACTTCAAACACCCACTGTACCGTTCCAGACTCTTTCGCACGCTCGATCTTAGGACGCTTTGAAATCCACGCCTCTGCTCCATCGGCTCGCATGTTTCCGTTCAAATCCTTCAGCTGGATAGGCGCGTATTCTAGTCCGGTATCTTCGTCCACCTGCGCCAGCGCAGCTAGTGTGTCGTTTACAGGCGCCGTCGCCATGAGTGTCACGGTGATCTTACCACTGCGATTCATGTTCTTCGTACGGCAAACGTCGCCTAGAGAACCAACGTACGTCGTGAATCCGTCTTCGTTACGCTCAACTTCAATGAACGTATCGTTGGAGAAACCGTTGATGTGGATGTCATTCCAGATGAGAATGACTTGGTCGGTGTGATAGTTAGTTAGGGACATGTGTTATTTCCTTAGACCGTGACCACACCGGTAACGAGAACCTTGTGGATAGCGCCCTGCATGCGGCAGCTGAACTTCACGTTACGGAGCAAGCGAATTGCGCGATCTGCCGAAGCCGTGTCAGCAACCTTGGGCACCGTGATGGTGAAGTCCGAGTCGATGATGCCAAGCTGGAAGGCGCGGCGCAGCGAACCACGAACAGCGTTCTCGATGATCGCGATACCAGCGTTCGTGTACGGGATCTTCGGGTTGCTTGCGAGTGCCTCGAAGATCGACTTCGTTAGGTCGTCCTCAAGCCAGTCGAGATCGCGAATCTTGTCGATGAACTCGCCACCGACCATGATGCCTTCGCGCATGATGTCGATGCCAGCCGTCGTCTGGAGGAAGTTTGCGTTCTTCGTGACGAGGTTGGTCGACTGCGTGCCCGACAGGCTGAGAGCAGGAACGCCATCAGGCTGAGCGAACTTCCAGGTAGCAGCACCCGGCTCGTACGGCAGACGAGTGCCACACCAGGCAGCGCCGGCCATGTAGCCAGGCGTTGGGTGGAACACGGTGAACGTACGGTCATAGTTCAGGGTCTGGAGGTCATCCTGAGCATCGGCACCACCGTCGGCAAGAGTTGCCGTCAGCGTGTCACAGATATCTGCGCAGTAGATCTTCTTCAGCGGCTCGATGGCGGCAGCAGCAGCGTCAATGACAGCTTCGCTGTTAAAGAGAGTGATGAGGCAGTACCACGTGTCGTCAACTGCACGGATAGCCGTGATGTCAGTAGCGATTGTAGGAGAAGGCTCAGCGTGAGTCTGAGCGCTGCTGATAAGCGAGATGTCCGTCGGTCCGAGCGAGAACCAGTCGGCGGCTGCGGTAGCAGTGACCGTGATGGTGTCCGTACCGGACGTGTTGTGAACAGCCGTGTAGTTCTTGCCGACGACCGCATTGAGTGCCTGCGTTAGCTGGGCTACGATTACGTCGTTGGTAGCACGAAGCAGCGTACCGGAACCGTCAGCAGAAATCGTCAGTTCGGTTTCAGCAATCGCGTCAGCCTTGGTGGCAGCAAGCTGAAACGTGTCGACCGTAAGCTTGATGATCCAGTAGTTCGTGTCAACCGCAGTACCGGCAGGGATAGAGCCGCCGCTTACGCGGAACGGACCGTCTCCGGTCTCCATGCCGTGAGCAACAATGGTGAACACATCACCAGCGTTGAGGGCGGTGAAGGCCACGTCGGCAAGTGCAGTATAACGACACTCGGTTGCAGTGACACCTTCGCCGATAACGTCGATTCCGTAGACGTTACCTGCGGCAGCGGAGACAATACCAACCGTGTAGACCTGCGTAGGCTGACCGACAGCGCGACCAATCTTGATCGTCTCGGGGTGAGGCTCCTGAGAAAACAGCGCCGCAGCGGCCAGATATTCTGGCGAGGTGGTAGCGAAATCTTCGCCAACGCCTTCGATGTCCAGATACGTACGGATACGCTCTGGGAACGCAGTGCTGTGGGACAGGATCATCGGGATACCGAAACCTGCACGGGCAACCCCGACGGTTCCGTTAGTAATTGTTAGTGATACGTGTTCGCTGAGTGCCACGGGTTACCTCCTGGGTAGTATGAACCATGGCACACATTTTGCAAATGCAAGATATGTGCCAAGTAGTGAGAACCTCAGAGGTCCTCGTTTTCGATGATCTTCTGCCAGGTTGGGTCTGGCTCAAGCTGTTCGGCTTCTACGCGTCCGATAATCGTTCCGGTCTCTCGCTCCTCGAAGGACATCGACAGGCCGATGTCTAGCCAGGCACGAGGCTCGAAAAGAACCGCGTTTCTGGTCCCGAGCATCGAACGCGTGCGCTCCATGTGTGTAACACCGACGTTGACGGCGTTTAGGATATCGATATTGCTGGGCAATCTGAAGCGACTTGCGACGCGGCGTAGGATTGCAATCGCCCCGTCCGCTCCGGTGTCGTCTTCAACATACGAGAATAGCTGAAGAGTTGCGCGAACCGTGCCACGCTGGACGTGATTGATTTCCTCGCCAGCACGCAAAGTGTCTGGCGTATCGATAAGTGCCATTACACCAGAGCCGGTGTCCGTCAGTGTGATAGGCGTGATTGGGTTGCCGGTAGCGTCACCGCCGCCAGTGTCTTCAAACTGAGCGGCCAGACGAATCGTGTTGGCGTCTATGCGAATTACCCAGTAGTTGGTCTCTGCAACCAGCGGCTCCGGCAAGTCAGATCCGGTAAGCCAGATGGGTCCGTCTCCGGTCACCAGAGCGTGCGCCGTAATCGTTAGGTTGTTACCAGTGACCGCTGTAATAGATTTGTCTGCAAACGTTAGAGGCGCAGCTTCGACGTCCACCCACGACTGACCCTCGTCATCGACGACGTAGATCTTCATGATGATGCCGTCTTCCTCGGGACGAGGCGTATTGCGCTGGCGCGACCACGTTACCTTCTGGCTGCTAAGGCCAGTACAGGCAACAACCCAAGCATGTAGTGCGGCTCTAAGTGTTGCCCAGTTCATGCGGCACCACTTAGTTCCTTGGTTAGAACACCCATCCAGAAAGTCACATTACCAAACTTCCACTTCTCGACGCGAATGACGATCCAGTCACCACCGTCGAACGTGATGATGTCAGGATCCAACGTAGCCGTGCGGGTGTGAATCTCGGTGTCCGTATGAATGATCTGCACGTCATCGACGTACTGGTTCTGCTCACGCTCACGCATGTCGCGACCGGCGGTGACACGCTGGATTTCTCGGGCGGGCTGCACGACACCACGAATCGAAAGCGTAGTAGTCGTCGGGTTAGGCACGTAAACACCGTCGACAAACGTACCCGTAGCGCGACGAGTAACCGTGTACACGCCGGTCTGGTGGCCGTAGATCGATTGGAGCAAGCTCATTCTGAGAACCTCGCGGCAATGGCCCTCAGACCAGTAACGACTTCAAAGCCGATCGATGAGATCAGTTTACGGGAGTCACGAAGGGTCCAGTCGTTACCCTTCTTGTCGACTGTGGCCTGCTTGTTAGGAACGAATACACGTTCCTTCATCGTCGAGACAACACGTCGGACAGCCCAACGTCCTGCTGCTCGGATCGCAACATTCTTGGACGTGCCTAACACGACGTCACGAGCGACCTTCGCCATGATCTTCTTGATAGCTAGCTCAGAGCCCCACACGAGTGCCGTGCGCAGGAACGGACGAGGTGGTACTTCTGCGCCGCGATGACGGAAACCGAATTCCGCAAAATTGGCAACCTCGCCGACGGTGACATCGTCGTCTTCGTGGTGCTGCTGGCTAGCGACAGGCTCCATGACACCGACGACGACCTGAGGATCGCTGGCGACCATACGCCTAAGCATCGCGTTCCACCCCTTGTCGGTGAACCCCACGCGTGTGTAGTTAGTCTTCATCGCCATTAGATCAGCCTCGGACCTCTGGTCGTCGAAGACATGTTGGCGATGGCCATAAACTGCTTACCGAAGTCGGTGCGATCGAAATCAGCTGCTGCTGTCGAGGTGGCGATAGGTTGTGCGTAGGTGCGCTTCAGACCGCCAGCGGACTCAGATACAACTGCTGTCGTCGCACTGCTCATTGACGCGTTGTAATTAAGCACGCCGAAGTGCGCTGCTAGCGAGCACAGCGCCAACTTGCGAAGCGTCGGATCGCAGTTAAACGTGAATGCGTTGACGAACGCGAGGATCATCACCCACGCAGGCTCAGGAAGTTCAGTTAGCTGAGGAGCGAGAGCTAGTACGTCATGCTTATAGATGACGCAGGCCATTAGCGGACCTCGGCAACCCTCGTCAGAGAAGCGTGCCCGTCAGCGGTGTTACGGAGTACACCAAGCTGAGGACCGTTGTCACCGTCGATTAGAATTTGTGTTGCAGCAGGGACAAACATCGAACCGTCAGCTGCGGCGGCTGGGGGGTGAGCGTCCGCGACAGTAAACGACGCGTGGGTGACTTCCTCGGTGAACGTTGCGTGCTTGTCCTTGACAGTGATGGTTAAAGTCCCATCAGCGTTGTCTGTGACGACGAGTGTAGGCTGAGCGATACCGATTGCCGTAGCGAGTGTGGCAGCAGTCTGTGCTGCCGTACCTGCGCCAGCTGCCCATGATGTGCTTGTAGAAGCCACACCGTTGGCTGACTTGTCGTACTCGTAGGTAACCGAATCACCGTTAGATACGGCGATCGTAAGCTTGTCTCCGTCAGCCATGTTAGCGTTGGTTGCGCAAGTGACTAACTTGGTAGTGCCTTGCTTGATCCAACAGTTCGTCGAGCTAACGAACAAGTAGAGTTGACCCGCAAGCATACCGGTCAAGCTGCCGATGGAGGCAGTGACCGTCGAAGAGTCTGATGAAGTAGTTACGGGTACGTAGGTCATATTGTCTCCTGAAAAACGAAAGCCCACGAAAGCCGAAGCTTCGTGGGCTGTTAGGTGGGTAAGCCCTACCTGCTAGGACTTAGATCTCGTCCATGCGAACGATCGTCGCCGGCTGATAGATGGCGAGTCCGCCCATCTTCATTCTGCACAACGTCTTCACATAAAAGCCAGTGACCTGGGGAGCAAACTGCTCGAAGGGCTGGTTGATCATGAGTTCCAGAGCGCCCGGGTCACGACGGTAGGCCATCGCACGCTTGCCGGTCCATGCGGAACCTGCGCCAGCGGCCGAAGACGACTCAAGCTGCCAGAGTCCGATGACAGACGACTCGTTGTTGATGAACTGGTCAGCACCGAGGAAGTAGCTCAGGATCGAGCCGTTGGTACCATCACCGACGCGGCGAGAAGCCAGGTAGGTGCGAGTCGTAAGCGGCAGGAGCAGCGTGTTGACGCTGAACAGACCCTTAGACGACAGCCAAGGCTTGCTGGTCATGGCGTGGAGGTCGGTGAGGATCTCGTCGGCAGACTTGCCTTCGAACTCGGTGTCGCCCGAGCCAGAACCAACCGCAGGAGCCTGCGTTAGTACGCCGGTGTCGGTTGCAGTTAGCAGACCCGAGACAGCCGAGGTGCCGTTGGCGAACGTGGTACCGACGAGGGCAACATCGTTAACCTTACGCTCAATGGCCTGCTTGCAGAGCATTGCCTTGGTAGCCGCGAGCGGCATTCCGAGAGCAGCAGCAGCGCGAGCCTCGTCGACAGAGTACGAGTAACCAAGACCGATCATGAAGAACTTCATGGTCCTCTCAGAGATCGACATTTCGACGTTACCGAAAGCGTCCGAGCCTTCGGCCAGAATCTCAGCCTCGCCAACCTTATCGGTGACGCGGATCGTGTACTCACGAGCCGTACCAGGAACCGAGCGGTTGATCGGCATCAGGCGGTCATACACGAGATCCGTGTACTGGACTGCGTACGTACCGGCACGAATGTGCTCTAGCTGACGAGCAAGGAACATACCCTCGCTGGCGTCGAACTGGCTGTTCTGGACAAAGTCCATGTCAAAGCGCCAGGCAGGCTTGGCAGTTACGCCAGCAGCGCCGGTCGCCTTGAATGCAGCCGCCTCGGCAATAGCTGCGTCGAGGTGGGCCTTTGGGAATTCTACAATGTTGTTAGTGTCGGACATGATGGAGGTACTCCAGAATTAGAACAGTCGGCCTTCGATTACGAGGTGACCAGCAGGAAGGGTTGCAGTGCCAGTCTCAGTGGCTACAAAAGATAGGATATCGGCAGCAGCGAGAACACAGTCAGCGCTCGTTGCCAGGGTACCTTCGACGAAGGTGTCGACTGCCAGAGTGGCACCCGTGTCCGGGTCAAGGTTTGCGTCCGTGTTGAACAGGGTCGCAACAACCGTGGCGCCGTTATTGACGGCTCCGGCGAAGTTGTTAGCGTTGTCTTCAACAAGGCCAGTAGGGTTAATGTACGAAACGCGATCAACGCGCAGAGTACGCCCTGCCGGTACCTTGTACAGCTTAACTGTCGTGGTTGCGGTAAGAGCGCCATGATCGTACGTTAGTACGACCTTCTCTGCTTCTCTTCCGTAATCATTACGAGGTGCCATGGTTAATTCCTTAGTTCAATTCAGGATGACGACTTAGACGAAGTCGACTTCGAGCCAGGCGAGTTCGCCTGCGGCGACCGTCGACATCCACGTACCCTTGGTCGTGCAGTCGATCATGTCAGTCGAGTCGTCTGCGTCTTCGAGTGCGCCGAGAGTCTCACCGAGACCAGCGACAGCGCGAACCCAGAGCTTGCTGACACCAGCAACCGTTGCCGTAGCAGCAGTCACTAGGATGCGACCCTTGCGGAGAACGCTGAAGATC
>Ga0172380_10000166_pt1 | contig 142981 bp, 114 predicted proteins | sample Leawe162metaG_FD_119747 | JGI IMG/M metagenome (GOLD analysis project Ga0172380, IMG submission 119747) | Leachate microbial communities from a municipal landfill in Southern Ontario, Canada - Leachate well 162 metaG | ecosystem: Engineered > Solid waste > Landfill > Unclassified | place...
GAGGGGAGAGGTTCGACGACCTGTCGATAACGCGAGGGAGGGCGAAGCTCCGTCTGAGCCGTAATAAATGGGCTCACACGGAGGTTCGCCCTCCCATCGTTGGCGTTACGCGCGGATTGGGGACCAGGCAGGCCCATTGTCATGAGCTGGAAGCCGCTGTAACGTCCAACTTCCCTTTCGGAATCGTCGATCACGCGATAAATCGAGTCGGCATCCAATCCTCGCAGGACAGTGGGCGCCCGATAGACGCCTGGTAAATGCTCAAGGACAATGGTGGAATACACCGCCGCCGACCGGTCCGGCGCCGCGAAAAGCCAGGTTGAAACACCTTCTCGCGCAGCGGCGGCCAGCCGATAAAGATCGCCCTCCTGCACGACGGGACGAATCCGCTTGTGGAAGGCGATTTTGCGGCGATAGGCGGCCAGTTCATCGCCGGACAATCGATCCAGTGGGGTTCCGATTCCCAGGGCGCCGCGCATGGCGGCATCGAAGCGAAGATCGAGCGATGCGATGCGCCCGGTTTGATGATTTTTTTCATGCGTGACCCAGCACTCCATCGCGCGCGCGGGGTAGGCCAGGCTGAAGCCGTCCTGAATGCGCGTGCGATCGTGGGCGTCGGTATTGTCGCTGGTCCAAGCCTGGTCGCACCGTGCGAGGACGCCGAAGTCGATGCGTCCGCCGCCGCCCGAGCAGCTTTGGATTTCGAGGTGGGGATGCCGCTCGCGCAGGCGGTCCATGATGCCGTAGAGCGCTTCGACGTGCGCCCGCCAGATGCCGCGTCCGGCGGCGGAGCCGGTGTCCATGACGTAGCGGTTCATGTCCCACTTGAAAAAATCGACTCCGGCGTCCTGCACGAGCCGGTCGAGTGCGTCCATGAGATAAGCGACGACTTCCGGGCGCCCGAAATCGAGAATCAATTGATTGCGCGATTCGCGGCGCGCGCGTCCGGGTTGGTGCAGAACCCAGTCCGGATGCGCACGATAAAGGTCGGAGTCAGGGTTGACCATTTCCGGTTCGATCCAGAGGCCGAACTTCATGCCGAGGCGTTTCACCTCGTCGCAGAGTGGCCTCAGGCCGCGCGGGAATTTTTCCGGGTCCGGCGTCCAGTCGCCCAAGCCGGCGCGATCATCCGCGCGCCCCGTGAACCATCCGTCGTCCACGCAAAATAATTCGACGCCGATCGACGCGGCCTTCCGCGCAAGTTCGATCTGGCCTGACTCGGAGACATCGAAATAGGTCGCCTCCCAGGAATTGTAGAGCACGGGACGGAATTCGCCGCGCCCATAACCCGGCAGCACCCGATCTCGCGCGAAGCGGTGCATCCGCCGGCTCGCCCCACCGAGCCCCTCTCCGCTGCAGCCCAGGACCATGGCCGGTGTCCGGTGCGTGCCGCCGGGATCGAGAGTAATGCCGAAATCGGTCTGGCCGTACCCGCCGGAAACCCGGATGGCCGTGTTCTGCCGGTGCTCGAAGCGCAGGTTCCAGTTTCCGCTGTAGGCGAGCGCGCCGAACCAGACCGTTCCCGATTCTTCGGTCGCGGCGTCTGGCGCGTGGAGGAGGAAGAACGGGTTGTGGAAATGTCCGGTGTTGAGCCCGCGTTGTTCGAGGACGAAGAGGCCCTGCGTGAGATCGCGCGTGATGGGAAGAAACTCCCGCCCCCATTGCCCGGCGGGATAGGTCAAGGTGGTCGTGCCGTTCGGCAGAACGACGCTGGCAAAATCGAGCCGTTCGATGCGCACGGGTTGACCGGTGCCGTTGCGGATTTCCACCCAGCGTTCGAGGATGTCCTGCTCCGGCGTCACTCGGTAGAAAAGGATGGCTTCAACCGCATAAGCCTCGTCCTTTAAATGAACCGCCAGAGTCTGCCGAGGCGTGTTGACGCAGGGAGGGCGTCCGTGCCGGGGCGCGAGGGCCGGTTCGGCATCAGCAAGGATTTCGTGGGATGCGTAGCGCAGGCGCAGGTCGCGGACTTCCCCTTGAAAGGCCTCGCCATCCTTCAGTTCGCGGGGCGGCTCGCCGAAGACTGCGTGGATCGAGGCGTCGTGGATCGTCAGGTCGCCACGGGCGGGGAATTCGTAGCGCCGCATCTGCTCGTCCCAGCCCCGGTCGGGATCTTTGTAATCGGCTTCATGGAGAATATCCCGGCAGCAGCTTCCGGCCGCGGCCGGTATGGCGCACCAGCCCAGATGAACGAGTTCCCCGGAATCCAGGACGCGAAACGCATAAAACGAGCTTTGGAGGTTGAGCACGAAGAGCCGGCGGTCTTCGTGGAAGGTGATGGGAGTCGTCATATTCGGACCTTATTTGCAATCGCTGTCGGCATAACAATGCACGCCAAAGACCGGCTGAGGCACGCCCGGCTGCTGCATTTCCAGAACCTCGATGTGAAGGGCATCGGTGACAACCGGCTCGGGAAAGCGCACCTCGTTGTGGGACAGATGGTTCTCAGCGCATTCGTGGACGATCCCGCCTTGGCCGTCGAGGATTCTGTAGCGTTTGACGCAGAACGGCATCGTGCGTTCGGGCTGCCCCATCAGGACGGACTCGAGCGCGTGGTCGAAGTCGGTGTCGAAGGCCAGAACGATGCGGCGCACTGTTTGCGGCTCGGGCCAGGAAAGGGTGAGGCGCGGCGCGGGATCGGCCGGGTCCGCCAGCCACGCATTGGGCTGGTGAGTCGGGCGGTCCACACCGTTGATCGTGTTGGCCGGACCGAAGACCTCGACGGGCGGTTCGATGCGCAGCGCGAAATTTTGATCCGCCGGGCGGCGGCGCGGGGCGTAGATCGGAAAATCCTCGCCGCCCACGGCGCTGGTCTCCTCGTTGCGGTAATTGTGAAGCGCCATGAGGCCGGTGACGAGTCCGCGCGAACAGCGCACCGCCACGCCCGAATGCCTGGGCAGGCAGAGGAAAACGATCCGCGCCTCGTCCAGGACAACGCCGAAATCCAACACGGCCTCGATGGATGCTCCCGCGGCAAGCCGCAGGGTTTTTTCGGCGAGGAGAACATCCGGCGTGTGATGGTCCGGGCGGCTTGTGCCACGCAGCGCAAAAGTGATTTCCGCCTCGTGATCGAGGGCGAGCGCCAGCGTGATTTTCGGAACCCGTCCGGCGGGCAGGGGCAGGATTTGGGCGAGCGCATGCTGCTCCGCGCTCCACAGGCCGCCATCCGCGGGCAGTCCGGCCAGCCGGAAGGAACTGCTGGCCGTGATCCGTGCGGTTCGCGCAAGATCGCTGGCATCCTCTGGAGCAAATCCCCAGAAGTGCTGGCCGGTGCGCGCGAGCCGCCATTGCAGCTCGCGAATTTTCGCGGGCTCAGCTGAAATATCCGCGGGCAGGCAGTTCCATTTCCGGCAGAGCGCGGCGGCGGCGCCGACCGCCTGGCCGCCGTGAGCGCCGGTGGCCATGACGCGGGTTGAGCCGAAGGCGACATGGGTGGCGCTGATAATGCGTCCGCCAAGAAAGAGGTTCCTGATGTTGCGGCTGTAGTAGCAACGGAAGGGAATTTGATAAGGGCCTTTCGAATGCAGGTGGTGGCTGCCGTCGATCTTTGCGAACACGCCGTCCGCGGGATGCAGGTCGATCGACCATCCGCCGAAGGCCACCGCGTCATCATGCAGCCGGCGATGCACAACATCGCCCTGGGAGAGCATATAAGGCCCCTCGAATCGTCGGCTCTCGCGCTTGCCCGGAATATGCCCCACCCATTCGAGTGTGAGATTTTCCGCATCCGGAAATTTGCCGGAGTTCTTGATGTAGTCCCACACGCCATAGACGATGCGCCAGAGTTCCCACTTGATGCGTTCGCTTTCATGGATCGTGTCGAAACGCCCGCCCCATTCAATCCACCAAAGCCGGCAGCCCTGGGTTTTGGTGTTGAACTCCCGGTAGCGTGGGATTTTTTCCTCGACGTGCGGCAGGGCGAAGCTCGGCGCTGTGAACTGGACCGGATGCCCGGCATCCTTGCTGTAGAAGTAGAGGGAATGTCCGAGCAGCGCCCCAAACTCGCCCGTCGGCGCGAAAGGCTCGTTAAACTCATCACGCGACTCCGCCCCCATGCGGAAGGCCGCGCCGGAGAGAAACCCCAGGATGCCGTCGCCGGAGGCGTCCAGGAACAACGGCGCCTCGACCGTGTAGAGCGTGGAATTTTGCGAGCAGAAGCCGCGCACGGAGGCGATGCGGTCGGGATCGGCGGGGTCTTTGGCGCATTCAAAGACCGCGGTGTTGAGAAGGAGGGTGATGTTTTTCTCCTCGGCGACCTTTTCGAGCAGGAGCGCGTCGAATAGGAGGGGATTGCCTTCCGGGTTGCGGAAGGTGTTTTCCACGAGGATTTCCTCGATGACGCCGCCCTCGCGCGCCCAGCGGTTGTTGCTTCCCATGTGGCAGGTGGCCCCGAGAACCCAAAGCCGCACTTCGCTGGAGGCATTGCCGCCCACCACCGGACGATCCTGCACCAGTGCGACGCGCAATCCCTGCCGGGCGGCGGTGAGGGCGGCGCAGGTTCCCGCCAAGCCGCCTCCCACCACGGCAAAATCAACTGGGAAGGTCTCGGACCTGAGGGGACGGCCGTTGGCGGCATCGGAATGGATCATGTTCCAAACTTTGCCTGGGAGCGGGCTTTTCACAATGCAGCAGAGTGTAGTAATTTTGCACTGAACCGGTGTTTTCGTTATGCCGCCCGACTCTTCCATTCTCCATCTCGGTGAAGCATCCTGGTGCCGCGCACTGCGCGATAACCGAACGGTCTGCCGCGTCGATCTGCGCGGGGTGAGCGGGCGCTTTCTCACTCCCCGCAGGTGGGATACCGGAACGCTCCGGCTGAACGAGCACCTGGTGTATTACTTTTCCGAGCACGGGGCGCTGGCCGAAGTGAACGGAGTCGCCTGCCCCTGCCCCCAGGGGACCTGCTGCTGGATCTATCCGGGCTCGCGGTTCCGGTTCACTTCCCGGGACGGCCAGCCCTCGCTCATTTACCGGTTTCGGTTTTCGGCGCGCCGCGGTCGCAGCGCGTTGGCCCCGCGGGGACGCTTTGTGCTGAGGAAGGATGCCGGAGCGGCGTTCAAGACCATCGAGGACCTTCTCCGCGAAGGCATGCGCCGCGACACCTGGTCCGGCGAACGCATCCGGTCCCTGCTCATGCTTTTCAGCATCGAAATGTTCTCTTCGCGCAGCCCGGGCTCATCCCGCGGCGTTCTGACTTTGTTTCAGCAGGAAAAATTACGGGCTTTTATCGAAAGCAGGCATGGCGTGCCGACGCCCCCGCCCGGGCCGCGTGACCTGGCCCGGGTGGCCGGACTGTCGCCCGACTATTTTGCCCGCCATTTCCGGCAAACCTACGGCGTCTCCCCCCGCCGCTGGATCTTGCAGGAACGCCTGCGCCATGCCGCCGTCCTGCTCGACGAATCCACTATTCGCGTCGGCGAGGTGGCCGAACGCCTGGGCTATGCCAATTACCACCTCTTCAGCCGCCAGTTCAAAGCCTTCCACGGCCTGAGCCCTCGGGCATGGCGGCGACGGGGATAGCCCCAATGCTGTTCACTTTGTAGGAAAGAATGGTATTACCTTGGGACCTACACATTCAACACGGGCACGTCCGGCAAAGTCGTCGTTTCGAACGCGGGCACGAACGGCTATGTGGTTGCCGACGCGGTGCTCGGCCCGGCGTATGGAAAACTTCTGCGATTGCTGGCACTGGAAACCGGGGCAAAAATTCTTCTGGGCGACCGAAGATCGGCCGACTTCGTCGTGTTGGCCGGTGATGCGGTGAACGGCCCCCGTCCGAATGATGCTGTCCCACTTCTTTTCCTGGCTCCCGCAAAAATCGGAGAGGATCAGGCCCGTGCCATCCTTGGCCGGAAGAGGCGGATTCTTTTGTTGTTGCCCGAGATCGACGAGGATGGCCGGAGCTCCTTTTGGAGGGGAATTGCGGAGAAACACCCGCGCGACGGGCTGGTCTGCCGGGAACTGGGCGGAGTGGGCACCCGTGTGGATTGGGCCTGGAAACAGGTGATGGACCACATCCGGGAACAGACAAAAGTTTCTGGGAACCGGCGCGTGCTTTGCAAGCGTCATGCGGCGGACCGCATTTTTCGCAGCCCTTCCTGCTGTATTCGCATGGCTTTCCCTGGCCAAACAGGAACCCCACTGATACATAAAATCCGCATGTTGAGAGTCCGAGCATTCCAGGGGCTGAGCCCGAAACCCGAACTGGCCGCAGAGGTCGCCTGCGTGCCCTACGATGTGGTGAACCGCGCGGAAGCGGCCGCGCAGGCGGACGGAAACCCGCTCAGCCTGATGCATGTGGACCGCGCGGAGATCGGCCTGCCGCCGGAGACGGACCCGTATTCGGAGGCCGTCTACGCGGCCGCGAAAAAAAACCTGGACGGGTTGGTGTCTGTCGGCGCGCTCGTCCGCGAGCCCGTTCCGACGGTTTATTTGTATCGCCAGCAGATGGGCGGCCACATGCAGACCGGCGTGGCCGCAGTCTGCCACATCGACGACTACGAGAACGACATCATCCGCAAACACGAAAAAACGCGGAAAGACAAAGAGGACGACCGCACGCGGTTGATCGGTGCGCTCGGTGCCGACACGGGGCCGGTTTTTTTGACCTACCGGGGCCGCCCGGAAATCGACGCGATCGTTGCCGCGCAGACGTCGCTTCCGCCGGATGTGGGTTTCGTGGCACCGGACGGCATCCGACATACGCTCTGGAAAATTCGGGACGCCGGGCCGCTCGCGGAGGCGTTCGCCCATGTCCCGCTCGCCTATGTCGCCGACGGGCACCACCGCAGCGCCAGCGCGGCGCGCGTCGGGCGCGAACGCCGCGCGATGAACCCGGACCACACGGGTGACGAGGAATACAATTGGTTCCTCTGCGTGCTATTTCCCGCCGACCAGCTCCGGATCCTTCCCTACAACCGCGTCGTGAGCGACTTGGCCGGGCGCACGCCGGAGGAGTTTCTCGCAAAGGTCCGCGAAACATTCGAGGTTGTGGAAAATGCCCCCGCGTCGCCGACCGCGTCCGGAAATGTGAGCATGTTCATCGACGGGCGCTGGATCGGTCTCTCCTGGAAAACCGATCCCTCGGCCGATCCGGTCGCGCGGCTCGACGTGAGCGTGCTCCAGGACCGCCTGCTGGCCCCGGTCCTCGGCATCGACGACCCGCGCACGAGCAGGCGGATCGATTTTGTCGGGGGCATCCGCGGCACCTCGGAACTCGAGGGGCGTGTGAATGGCGGACGCGCCGCCGTGGCGTTCTCGATGTTTCCCGTGACCGTCGACCAGCTCATGGACATCGCCGATGCCGGACAGATCATGCCGCCGAAAAGCACGTGGTTCGAGCCCAAACTCCGCTCCGGGCTCTTCGTCCACACGTTTTAGCCAGCGATGTGTGATCCGACCCTTTTCGCCACCACGCGATGGACGCTGGTGTGCGAGGCGGCGCGGGGCGGGGACACTGCCGCAGTCGAGGCCCTGGGCGCATTGTTCGGAACCTACTGGCAGCCGCTTTACCGCTACATCCGCCGCCTCGGGCGGACGGAGCCGGATGCGGAAGACTTGGTGCAGGGCTTCTTCGCCCATCTGCTCCGGCAGAACGGCCTGCGCCTTGCCGACCGCGACCGGGGGCGCTTCCGGGCCTTCCTGCTGGGGAGCCTCAAGCACTATATGGCAAACGAGTGGCAGCGCGACCACCGGCTGAAACGCGGCGGGTTTGCCCCCCATCTTTCCATCGACTGGAAGAATGCCGAAACCGGCCTCGGCCTCGAACCTGAGGATCGGCGCAGCCCCGCCAAACTCTACGACCGCGATTGGGCCGTCGCCCTGCTCGACAAGGTGCTGGACGATCTGGCCGAGGAGGAAAAGGGCTCCGATTTTGTGCGGTGGAAACCGTTCCTCAGCGCGAACAGCGCCCGCCTTCCCTACGCGGAAATCGCGGCGGAATCCGGCATCACCGAGGAAGCCGCGCGCGTGGCCGTGCACCGCCTGCGGAAACGCTACCGCCAGCGGTTGCGCGACGAGATTGGGCGGACGCTTGCCCCCGGCCAGCCCGTCGAGGACGAGATGCGCTCCCTTTTCGCCGCGCTTTCCGAATGATTTTTTGTAACGACCGTCCGCCAACGCGTAAGGGCGGAATAAGATGAATCCCACAAGCCTCTGTCCCGAATGCGGAAAACCCGTGCCGGTCGGCAGCCAGCACCAGATCTGCCCCGCCTGCCTCCTCGCCCAAGCCCTGGCTTCCCAAACGTGCGCTGAAAAGAAGCACGCGGCGGCGGCTCCAACGCCGGAGGAGATCGCCGGGAAGTTCCCGCAGTTCGAAATCCTCGAGTGCCTCGGGCGCGGCGGCATGGGCGTGGTTTACAAGGCCCGCCAGAAATCGCTCAACCGGCTGGTCGCGATCAAAATCCTCGCCCCGGAGCGGGAGCACGACGCCCGGTTCGCCGGACGTTTCGCCCGCGAGGCCGAGCTGCTCGCGAAGCTCAGCCACCCGCGCATCGTCACCATCCACGACTTCGGCGAGACCGGCGGGCTGTATTACCTCGTGATGGAATTTGTGGACGGCGTGAGCCTGCGCGACCTGCTGCGCGACGGAAAACTGGAGCCAAAGCAGGCGCTGGCCATCGTGCCGGAAATCTGCGACGCGCTGCAATTCGCGCACGACCACGGCATCGTCCACCGCGACATCAAGCCGGAGAACATCCTGCTCGACCGCCTGGGACGCGTGAAGGTCGCCGACTTCGGGCTCGCCAAACTCGTCGGGGTCGGCGAGGAAGCGGGTGCAGGCGAGCCTTCCGGCGCGGCGCTGACCGAGGCGGGAAAAGTCATGGGCACGCCGAGCTACATGGCCCCCGAGCAGACCGGGCATCCCGGCGAGGTTGATCACCGCGCGGACATCTACGCGCTCGGCGTCGTTTTCTACCAGATGCTCACCGGCGAACTGCCCGGCAAATCGCTGGAGCCGCCCTCGCGCAAAGTGCAGATCGACGTGCGCCTCGACGAGATCGTCCTGCGCGCGCTGGAAAAAGAGCCGGAACGCCGCTACCAGCAGGCCAGTGTTTTCAAAACGCAGGTGGAGACGGTTGCTGCGGACCCGCAATCCGCGCAGGAACGGTCGGTGCCGGTCGCGACTTATATTGCTGCCGCACTCAGTTTCATCGCGTTGCTTGGGGGGCTGATCCTGAATTCTCCCGAAAGCAAAATAGCGGTGGTGATCGGGGCCGTCGGTCTCATGGCCACGCTGATCAAGTTGAAACTGCTCAGTGCTTGGCCGTTCGGCTGGCCGCGTATTTTTCAAAGCCGGTGGTTCGCATGGGCGTTCGGAGGAATTTGTCTCCTCATTTTCTGTCCCATCGCCCTCTATTACATAAGGGCGGAGACGCAAAAAAATCCCGCCCAACTGACAGAGGAAGGCTGGAAAACCCTGCTGAATGACGATCAGCGACGCATCGTGGAATGGACGGACCGGCAGTTCCGGGGCTATTTCGACCAGCGCGCGTTCGACGGGTGGTCTGACAGGGAACGCGCCGATCTGGAAAAACGCCTCATCGATACGCTGAAGGGGCCGCGGACGCGCGAATATTATCAGGCGATCAACTCGCTGGCCGCTCTGGGTTCGCAACGCGCCCTGCCGGACTTGCGCGCCATCGCCTTCGACCGCCGCGAAAAAGACAACCGCGACCGCTGGATGGCCATCCGCGCCCTCGGCATCCTGGGCGACAAAACCGCCGTGCCCGAGCTTGCCCACCTCGTCTATCACGGCAACACCAACACGCGCTGGTGGGCGCAGATATCGCTCGTGCGCCTGACGGGACAAAATTTTGGCAAGGACTGGAATGCCTGGGGCAAATGGTGGAACGAAAGCGGCGGCCAGCCTCCGTTCACGCCGGAGATCGTCCGTTGGTGGAGCGGCCAGGGCGCGCCCGAAACGCTTGCCGGGACTCTCGAGGAAGGCGACAGGAAGTTTTTTGAAAAGCTCGAGGCATCCGCGACGGGGGGCGCGCCTGCCGGCGAGGGAGGCGAACCGCCCCCGGCACCATCGCCCGGCGAGGTCGTGTTCGACCATGCCGGCAAGGTGAGCGGGCTATGGAAACTCCCGCCGGCAACCGGGGCCGTGGTTGCCGAGGCCGGCGATGACACCCGCGCCGCGACCACAGCCATCAACGCCTGGCTCGCGCTCATGGACAACGGCGACTACGCCAAAAGCTGGGAGGCGGCCTCAGAGGGCTTTCGCCACACCGTCACGCAAGAGGGATGGGTGACGATGTCGCAGGCGGTCCGCCAGCCGCTGGGCAAGGTGATTTCCCGGAAGGCGACCTCGACGCGGCGGATGACTGCATCGCCCGGGATGGCGGACGGCACCTATTGCGTGGCGAAGTTCGACACGGTCTTTGAAGGAATGCCGGCCGCCGTGGAAACCGTCACGTTCGTCCAGGAAAAGGAAGGCCCGTGGAAAGCCGCCGCCTGCCTCATCCTTCCCGGTTCGGACACAAAAACGGAACCCGCCACACCGACGGAAAAGGCGGCGGTGGCGGCGGCGGAAACGTGGATTGCCGGGATCGACGCCGGAAATTATCCGCAAAGCTGGAAAGCCGCGTCGGAGCTTTTCCAGAAGGCCATTGCGGAGGCCGGATGGAACACCGCCGTCACGGGCGTCCGCAAGCCGCTGGGCGCGCTGGTTTCCCGCGCGCTGAAATCCGCGCGATACACCAAGTCGCTCCCCGGCGCGCCGGATGGGGAATATGTTTTCATGCAATTCGACACCTCGTTCGCCGCGAAGAAAACCGCTGTGGAAACCGTGACTTTCATGCTGGAAAAGGACGGCGCGTGGCGGGCGGCGGGATATTTCATCCGGTGAAACCCATGAAACAATCGGGATTCCCTCCCGCCGGGCGGGGTGCTAGGGTCCGCAGATGGAAAACCGGGCGCTGGGTGAAGCTAAATGGATTCTGGCCGCGATTGCCGCAGCCTGGCTGCTCACGGTTCTTGTTTTTCCCCTGCTCTCGATTTTTTTTGCGCTGGCGCTCCTGTTCACGCTCTATTTTTTCCGTGACCCGCAGCGCGTTCCTCCTTCGGGGGACCATCTCGCAGTGTCTCCGGCCGACGGGTTGGTGACCACGGTCGATGAGGTCGAGGAAGAGGAGTTTTTGAAAACCCGGCTGCGCAGGGTCGGCATTTTTCTCTCAGTTTTCGACGTGCATGTGAACCGGGTTCCGCTCGCGGGGGAGGTCCTGCATTCCGAACCCAAGCCCGGGCGTTTTTTGGATGCCCGGAACCCGCTCTGCTCCTTGCTGAATGTCAGCCGGTCCTGGGTTTTTTCCGGCGCGGCGGGCACCGTGGTCGTGCGCCAGATCACCGGGGCGATCGCCCGGCGGATTTGTCCCTGGGCGGTGGTCGGCGACAAGCTTTCGCGCGGGGAACGGTTCGGGATGATCCGCTTCGGTTCGCGGACGGAATTGCTTCTTCCGCTGGATGCGGAAATTCTCGTCCGGCCTGGCGACCGCGTGCGAGGAGGCGAGACGCCTGTTGCCCGGTTGCCGGAAATTGCGGAAGCCGGACAGGATTTACGGGATTAACGGGATGAGAGCGCAACCTTCGATCCCGGCCCGGGGAGCGGGAATCCCAAAAACTCGCCTATGAACGGATCCAACGAGCCAAAAATCTACCTGCTGCCGAACCTGATGACGGCCGGCAACCTGTTCTGCGGGTTCGCAGCTGTCCTGCACATCATCGACGGGTCCCTTCTCGTGGCGTCCGGAGAATCTCCCGGCTCGCTCTACTACGAGGCGATCGCCTTCATCCTGGGGGCCTGTGTTTTCGATCTGCTGGACGGACGGCTGGCCAGGCTGGGCGGGCACGAGAGCGCGTTCGGGAGGGAGTTCGACTCGCTGGCCGACGTCGTTTCCTTCGGCGTGGCCCCGGCGCTGCTGGTATACCAGATCGTGCTCCGCGATTTTCAGCGCACCGGATGGATGATCGCATTTTTTTTCCTGCTGTGCGGCGCGCTCCGGCTCGCCCGGTTCAACTGCACCTCGCAATCCGCCGGGGATAAGCCCGACAGGGATTTCCAGGGGTTCCCGATTCCGGCGGCCGCCGGGCTCATCGCCTCGCTCACGCTTCTCATGCTGTGGATCCAGGCGGACGACAAGGAAATCGGCCCGTGGAAATTCGCGCTTCCGGTCCTGCTCCTGTTCCTGTCCTTCATGATGTTCAGCAAAGTGAAATACCCGAGCTTCAAGGGCTTGAACTGGAGGACGCAGCGATCCATCCCGGCCTTCCTGGGATTGATCGTCCTTCTGGCGTTCACCGCCATGTATTATTGGTGGATGCCGGCCGTGCTGTTCGTGTCCTTCCTGGTTTACGGTTTCGTCCGCCCCTTCATTTCGAAAGCGATTCGGCACGAGATCGAGGAGGACGAACAGGACGAACAGGACGAGTAGGCGGCGGTGCCGGTTTTTCATGACATTCCGGAGATGCCGTGGCCGCCGCGCTTCGGAAGGATGTCGAATTTGCTTGCCCCGCCATTTGACCGCCCGTAGCATGCGCGGCCCTTGTAACAAGGGAGACATGGTCCGATCTTCTCATGCCGTTCTGCGTCCCCGTTTTTCCGCGCCCCGATCCCGCGCGCGGCACGGCAGCGGATTGGCATTGTCGATTTCGGGTTGGTAGCTCAATGGTAGAGCAGCGCCCTTTTAAGGCGTTGGTTGTGGGTTCGAGTCCCACCCAACCCAAACCCCTTTTTTCCTCTGTATCCCTGATAAACACAGGCTTTGCGGGCCTCTTCACCCTCTCAGGCGGTTACGCACCGAAACGCAAGAAAACGCATGAAACACCCCCTTTCGTGGTATCCCCACTTCGTTCAACCCTGGTCAGATTTTTGACGCGAGGCGCAGGATCTGGTGGGAAAAATCCGCCGCGTTCCCGAAAAAATCCCGCAGGAACCCGAAGCAGGTCACTCCCGGGGAGGCGATGATCAGGAGGATGGCGAGGAGGAGCAGGTTCATGGTATAGATGAGGACAAGCGAAAAGAATGTCCCCCCATACGTGAGATCCGGCTGGCCTTTGGGGATCATCCAGCAGGTGAAGGAAAGGTGGAACGCCCAGGTGACGCCGACTGCGGCGAAGAGGAGCTGACGGTAGGGAGCGACATCCGTGAAAAGGGCCGCCACGCCGTAAATGGCGATCACGAGCAGGCTGTAGATCGGGAAAAAATACGGGGCGAGGGCAATCCATGTGTTCGTTTTGTCCGTGAGGATATGCCCTCCGGTTTTGGCGACGTGGAACTTGTGCACCCGGCCACCCATGATCAAAACCCAGACCGCGTGGGTGAGCTCGTGCCCGAAGACGTAGATCCAGAGCGGGCGCGGCAGCCCGAAAAACGCGACCAGCCAGAGAAGCGCCCCCAGGGAAAAAAACCAGAACTCCTCGGTGAGCCAGAAGACATCGTGGACGGTCGTCCGGGCGAACGCGGTGAAAAACGTCTGCGTGAGCACCCAGGTCGGCGGGAGCAGGAAAATCCCGACGACGAATTTCACCCAGCGCGTGGGGACGGTGTCGGGGATGGCTCCGGCGAACGAGGCATTGAGTCTGGTCGGTGCACGCTTTGGACGTCGTTTCCCGGCCATGTGAGAGAAACGCTATGCCCGGCCCAGGTAGGACCCGTCGGCGGTGCTGACTTTGATCGATTCGCCCTCCTTGATGAAGAGCGGGACGTTGATCGTTTTGCCCGTTTCCAGTTTGGCGGGCTTCTGGACATTGTTCGCCGAGTCGCCGCGGACTCCGTCGGCGGACTCTGTCACTTTCAGGGTGACCGAGGAGGGGAGGATGACCTGTGCGGGCCGACCCTCGATGCTCAGAACTTCCACTTTGAGGTTTTCGACAAGGTAGTCCTTGCCTTCGGCGACAAGATCCTCATGCAGGGTGATCGTTTCGTAGCTTTCGGGATCCATGAAGTGGTAGCCCTGGTGATCGGAGTAGCTGAACTCCAGCTGCTGGCGGTTCACGTCGACCGTGTCGACTTTCTCTGTTGAGGAGAACCGGATGTCGGCGGACTTGCCGGTGCCGATGTAGCGGATGATGCATTGCACGAAGGCGCGGAGATTGCCGGGAGTGCGATGCTGGATGTCGAGGATGATGGCCGGGTTTCCGTTATAACGGATTGCCATGCCTTTGCGGAGATCGTTTGCGGCTGCCATGAGAGAGGGCATGATTCGTAAACCCAACCGACATCCTTGGCAAGATGGGAATCGCGGCCCAAATCTGCGGGTAACGCCAACGATGGGAGGGCGAACCTCCGAGCCCATTTATTACGGCTCAGACGGAGCTTCGCCCTCCCAGGACGGAGCTTCGCCCTCCCTCGCGTTATCGACAGGTCGTCGATCCGCTCCCCTCTCATTTCTTCCCTTAGGCGCGAATTTGGGTGCGGCCTTCGAAGTCGATCAAGTTGAGGAGAGGAGCGCGAGAAAATCCGAGGCCGAGTGGCTGGGGTCGGAGGCCAGGACCTCCCGCGCGAGTTTCCCCGCCCGGGCTTTGCGTCCGAGGCAGGAAACCGCCTGCGCTTCGAGGAACTTTGCGGCGAGGTTCTGGCGGGCCTGCAAGTCTTCGTCGAAGAGCAGCATCGCCGGCAGCGATGTCGCGAAGTAGTCTGTCTTTGCGGGCGTTTCGGCGAGTTGCTTCGCGTGGGCGAGCAGGCCGGACGCGAGTCGGCGCGCGTCCGCTTTCCGGCCCAGGCGCTCCAGGGAGAGGATGGAAAAGAACGTCATTTCGGAGAACGCGCGAGCGCTCATTTCCTGGAAGTCGCCCCGGAATTCCGCCGCCTTCTTCCACCACCGTTTCGCCCCGGCCTTGTCTCCCGATGCGGAGCTGGCTTCGCCGAGCCAAAACCAGATGTCGCTCGCGTTCGCCAGGAGGTGCCTGGCTTCGCCGAGGTTTTCGGGGACGTCCAGCGCCTGGCGGAAGCGGGCGAGCGCCCCGGCCGCGTCCCCTGCCGCGAACGCCCGGCACCCGAGCGCGAGACGGGTTCGCACGTGCTGGCCGAGGGCCTGGCCCTCGCCTCCCTCCCACGGCTGGAACTTGCGCCCCGAAAGAATGGCGAGGGCTTTTTCCGGCTGCCCGGTCTGGTTGTAGAGCGCGCAGAGTTCCACCGAGAGGTCGTCCCGGCGGGCGACGAGCCCGCGGTGGATTTCGAGTTCGCGGAGCCGTTTTTGCGGCGGCTCGCCAAGCCGTTTCCAAAGCTGGTCGCGCTCGTGGAGGACGCGGGCGTCCTGCGGGTCCGCGCGCAGGGCCATTTCATACGCGGCGCGGGCCTTCGCGGGCTGCTTGAGCGCATTGTATCGGCCGATGCCGAGATTGCGCCAGACGACGGAGAAGCCCGGGTCGAGCTTCGCGGACTTTTCCCAAAGGGCGATGCCCTCTTCGTGGCGGCGGCGGTCGTAGAGCAGGTTGCCGAGATAATAGGGTGCGCGCGCGTCCCTGGGATTTGCCGCCATCGCGGATTCGAGCACGGCGATCTCCTCGATCCGCGCCGGGAAGCAATAGTCGGGGGATGCCGCCTGCGCCCGCCTCCGCGCCGCGCGCGCCAAGGCCGGTTTCCCGGCCTTTTCCTGGATCCATGCCAGCGTGTATGCCACCAGCGGGCCCGTCCCGGAACCGTCCTCTTTCCGCGCCGACGAAAGCCACTCGGCGGCGTCTTCCCACAGGCCCGCCCTGGCGCAATCGTGGGCCAAGTCCAGCCGCACTTGATTGTCGCAGGCGGGTTCCTGCCCGTCCAGATGCCGCGCCCACCAATCGAGCGGGTCGAGGCCCAGGGTTTCGCGCAGCAGGAGCGCCGCCTCTTCCGCGCGCCCCAGCCGCCGCAGCACCACCGCCTTCAAATCGCGGGCGCGGAGGTTGCCGCCGTCGGCCCGCAGGGAGGCGTCCAGATGCCCGGCGGCGGCGGGCCAATCCTGTCGGCAGCAATCCAGTTCCGCGAGCGCATGCCAGGCGGCGGCTTTCCATGCCTGGTTCCAGGCCGCCTTCGAGAAGGCCTCGCAGGCTTCGTCATCCCGCCCGAGAAACCGCAGGCAAAGCCCCAGATTGTAATATGCCTCGCCATCATAAGGGTTCGGGTTCCGGCAAGTGAGCCGCCCGATGGCGCGGCGCAAATGTGCTTCGGCCGGGCCGAACTCGCCGCGCCGGAGGTGCCGGAGGCCGAGCGCGTTGTTGCAGCGCGAGTCGCCGGGATCACGTCTCAGCGCTTCGCGCCAATAGGGTTCCGGCGAGCGCGTCGCATGGCGGTATTGTTCGAGGTGCAGCCCTGTCAGGAACAGTTCCTCCACACCGGCGATGTCCGCGGGAGCGGGCGGTTCCGTGGCCGGGTCCGGCGGGTGGCCCCCGGTGCGTGGCCCGGGCGAATAGGCGAGGATTTCCCTCCCCTCCCGGTCCGTCACGCGCAGCCTCAGCGAAGTGTCTTTCGCGCCTGGCGGCAGCGCGGCGGAACGGACGAAGGGAGAGGCGGGCGAAAGGTCCGCCTTCCGCTCGAACAAACGCAGCCCCCCGCACTCAAGCGTGATTTTCGCCCCGGGAAACCCCCGCGTGACGGAGACGCCCGCCCGGGCCCGTCCGCTGCCGACCCGCAGGCTCAATGCCGCGTCGAGATTCGCGTGCTGCGCCGCGCCAATCTCGCGGATCGGATACCAATACTGGCTCCAGCATTTGGTTTCTCCGGGCTGCAAAAACGAAAAATCCGGCTGGTTGTCGGTGAAGACCCCGGCCATCAGTTCGATATACGGCGCGGTTTCTCCGCCCGCGTCCGCATCGGTCAGGTTGCGGTCCCAGGCATAGCCGAATTCGTGGTTTCCCCAGGTCCACTGCTTTTTTCCGGGGGCGATGCGGTGGTCCGCGATGTGCACGAGTCCGGCCCGCGCCCTGTAATCGTATCCGCCGAAAAAGTCCTCCTTCGTCCCCATGCACATGTAGGAGGTCGGCACGGGGATGTTGGCATACCACGACAGGTCGTTGGGCGCATAGGAGCCCGGCGGCACATGGTGGCGCGGCGCTTCCTCGGCCGGGACCCCCTTTTTTCCGCGTGCCCCATAATCCACCCCGTAATAATGTCCCTGGCACAGCGGATACTCGCTGGTCGCCCGTTTGGCGTGGTCCGCGACACAACTCGCATCCGGAGGAAAAAAGGATTGGTATTGCTCGTGCACGCGCGTGGCGACGTTTGCCCACCAGAGGAACGTCTGGACGAATGGCGTCCGGTTGTAGGCGCGCACCTTGATCTCGAGCACCGCGCGTCCGGGATGCAGGCAGACCCCGTGCATCCCCTTCATGCGGGCCATCGGGTCATGGTCGCCAAGCCACACGGTGACCGACCCGTCGCCGTGCCTCTCGATTTCGGCATCTGCGGGCATGAATGTCGAGGGACGGTGGTGTTGCGGCCAGTTGAACTCGATGCCTCCGCTGGCCCACGGGCCCGCGAGACCGACCAGCGCCGGCTTGATCACGGGCTGGTTGTAAACGAGATCGTAGCCGTTGGTCTTGTCGCGCAGCACGTGGATGCGACCCCCGATCTGCGGCAGGATCATGATGTAAAGGAACTCGTTCTCCAGATGCACCGCGTCCCACCCGACATCCGATTTTGTTTCGGAAATCCGGTCGATGAAGGGCAGGGGATAAACCCGTCCGCTCGACCCCTGGTAAACGCGCTTCTCCAGAAACATCGGGTTCTTGTCCGGAGCAGCCGGCGCGTAGGTGGGAAAAACGACCGGCTCGCGGCGGACCTGGACAGCGGGGAATTTCATCGTGGCAAGTCTTCCCGAACCGGGCCCGGAGGGAAATGGACAATGCCCCGAAAATGATGGACAATCCTCCGATGGCGGTTTGCAGCCCCGGCAATTCCTTCCCGGCAAGGAAGCGCGCGTCCGGATTCCCCGGACAGCGCCTCGTCGTGGTGCATCCGCCGCAACTGGCCCGCGCCTCGCGGCTGGCGCTCCTGCACCCGTTCCATCCGACGGATGTCGGCATTTTTCACTCGGCGTCCGGCCACGAGCGCCGCCGTCCGGCGGGCAGTTCCCAGACGATTTTCATCCACTGCATCGCGGGCGGCGGCTGGTGCGAAGTGGAGGGGGCCCGCCATGCGGTCGGGCCGGGGAGCCTTCTCGTCATCCCCGCCCGCTGCGCCCATGCCTACGGCGCATCGACGCGAAGCCCTTGGTCGATCGAGTGGTTCCACGCGACGGGTGTCGGCATTCCGGAAATCCTGCGGCGGATGGGGACGAACCGGCGTTCGCCGGTTCTGTCCCTCGGGCCGGGGGTCTGGGATTCCGGCCTTTTCGAGGAAGCGCTTTCGGGCCTCGAGGCCGGTTTCACAGATTCCCACCTCGTCCACGCCGCGCTTGCCCTGGGCCATCTGCTGGGCAGGATCATCGTCCGGCAAAAGGAGGGGTTCCCGGACCGTTCCTCCCTTGCGGCGCGCCTGGAAAAAGTCGCCGTGTTTCTCCGGGAAAACCACGCCCAATCTCCCGGCGTCCCCGCGATGGCCTCCATGGCGGGGCTCTCGCCCTCGCATTTTGCGGGCCTTTTCCTCCGGCACACCGGGCATCCGCCGGTGGAATACCTGATCCGCGCGCGGATCGGACGCGCGTGCCAGCTTCTTGATTTCACGGACCTGCCTATCAAGGAAATCGCCCAAAAAGTCGGTTATCCGGACCCTTATTATTTCTCGCGCATTTTCAAGAAAGTGACTGCGAGTTCACCCGGTGCCTACCGCCGAACCTCCAAGGGGTAAGGGAACGCCCGGAGCTACGCGACTTTCCTGCGGAGGGAGACGAGCCGGTAGGAGGCGGCGTAGGTCACCGCGCAGAAACCGAGTGTCACGAGGAGCGAGTGGCCGAGCGAAGGCATGCCGGCCACTGCGGGGCCGCCGAGGGACTGGCGGATCGCCGAGACCCCGTAGGTCACGGGGTTGAGCTTGCCGATCCAGCCGACCACCGAATGGCCGACTGGCAGCGGAAAGAGCGAGCCGGAAACCATCCACATCGGCATCAGGACCACGTTCATGATGGCATGGAATCCCTGCGTGGAGTCCATCGGCCAGGCGACGAGAAAACCAAGCCCGGTCATGCTGAAGCCGACCAGCAGAAACGATGCGGCGAGCGCGGGCAGGAGGTGGGGCGGGAACGTGACCCCCGCGAACGGGGCCATGACGCAGAAGAGCAATGCCTGCCCCGCGGCGAGCGTCGTGCCGCCGAGGAATTTTCCCAACACGATCGCGCCCGGCGACACCGGCGCGACAAGCACGCCCTGCAAAAATCCTTCCCGCCGGTCCTCGATCACGGAAATCGTCGAGAAAATTGCCGTGAAGAGCATGATGAGGACGAGGGTTCCCGGGAAAAAGTAGGTGAGATACGGGATCGTCTCCCCCCCCGAAGGCCGGAACGAAGGGCCGAATCCCGCACCGAGCAGCACCCAGAAAACCAGCGGGGTCACCAACGCGCTGATGATCCGGTTCCGCTGGCGGAGGAAGCGCGCCACGTCGCGGTGCCAGAGGGCGGCAGCCGGTCTCCAGAAGTAGGTGTTATTCATCGAGGCGCTTTCCGGTTTTGAAGAGGAACACGTCTTCCAAAGTCGGTTTGGAGATCGTTGTCGAAGCAATCGCGGACGGCATCTCCGCCGCGAGCCGGGCGGCCACGGAATGGGCCTCCGAGGCAGAGACCCGGACTTCCCCTTCGAGCGAATGAGGGTCGAGCCCGCATTTCGCCCGGAGAAATCCCGCGACGCCCGGGACATCGGTGGTGGCCACGCGCAGGACCTCCGGGCCGGCGGCCGCCAGCAGGTCGGCGGGGGATTCCACGCACACGAGAGATCCCTCGCTCAGGATGCCGACACGGTCCGCTCGGGCGGATTCGTCCATGAGGTGGCTGGTGAAGACGACCGTCATCCCATGCGAGGAGCGCAGGTTGCCGACGAGCGCCCACAGGTCCATGCGGGCCGAGGGATCGAGTCCGGTGGAAGGTTCGTCCAGCAGCAGGATTTCCGGGCGCGCGAGAAGGCATTTCGCGATTTCCACCCTCCGCTGCTGGCCGCCGGAGAGGGTCTCGACCAGCGCGTCGAGCTTTTCCTCCAGGCGGAGAGAGGAGGCCAACTCGGAAATCCTTTGGCGTAGCGGGATGCCGTGCATGCCGTAGAGCGCCCCGCCATACCGCAAGTTTTCGTGGGCGGTCAGTTTCTTGTCGAGGCTCGGCGATTGGAAAACAACCCCGATTTTGGCGCGGACGGATGCCGGCTCGCGAACCACGTCGCTGCCGCCCACACGGGCGGAACCGCCGTCCGGAGAAATCAGCGTGGCGAGGATCCGGAAGAGGGTTGTTTTTCCGCTCCCGTTCGGCCCGAGGAGGGCGAACATCTCGCCCGCGACGACCTCGAGGTCCAGGCCGCGCAACACCGTGTGGCTCCCGTATTTTTTGACCAGTCGTTTTGTGGAAACAGCGCCCATTGTTGAAACGCGGGCACACTCGCAAATCACGCGATCCAACGCGAATGAAAAAACTCGCGGTCCCTCCTGCATAATTGACACGCCCGCCCAAACGCGCTTTGATCCCCCGGATGATCAGATTTTCAGCCCTCTTTTGCCTGGCGCTGGCTGCCGTCGGCTGCTCGGCACCGGAGGGGCCCGCAAACAGGCTCGAAAAGGCCAATGTCCTGCCGCTGGCGCTGGATGATTCCTACCAGTTCCGCAAGATCCAGCAGAACACCTGGGACAACACAAAAATCGCGCCTGTGACCATTAGCGAGGCTGCGAATTTCGAAAGGAACAGGGCCTACTGGGGGGCGGTCGACAGCCGGGAACAGGCCGAGCGAAACGGCAACTATTACAACATCTTCTGGAAGTCGAAGAACCCGTCCGACGTGACCGTCCGGCTCGAATACCGCCAGGCGGGGCTGTCCAATTACGTCTTGGCCAAGGAGCGGTATTATCCCGGTGTGCGCGGGTCCCGGAAATCCTCCTTCGAAGTCGCCGGCGACGAGTATCTGGAAAACGGTCGCGTGACGTCCTGGCGCGTCCTTTTGATTGTCGGCGGGAAGATCGTGGCCCTCCGCCAGTCCTACATGTGGAACTAGCCTTCATTTGACACCGCCGCCCGCTCGGGGCAAATTGTGTCCGGTTCATTGTGAGCACACCATCTTCGGTTCTTGTCGGCAGCCTCGGTCGCACGGTATGGCTCAAAGTCAATGGCCGGGGGACGTTTCAGAGCAGCCCCGGCGTCAAAGAATTCGTGAAACAGATGATCCGGAGGGGCCACCGGGAGTTCGTGGTCGATCTGGATGCCTGCGAGTTGATGGACTCGACCTTCATGGGCACCCTTGCGGGCGTCGCGCTCCGGCTCCGCGACATCGGCCAGGGCGGGCTCCGCGCGGTGAACGTCAACGACCGGAACGCCGCCCTGCTGGAAAACCTCGGGCTCGACCATCTTTTCGCGGTGGAAACCGGCCATCTCGCGGATGCCCCAGAAAAGTTGCGTCAGCCCGATCCGGTCCGGGACGAGGACCCCAAGGAGACGGTTCTCCAGGCCCACGAGGCCCTGATCGAGGCGGACGCCCAGAATGCCGTGAAGTTCAAGGATGTTGTGGAATATCTGCGCCAGGAGCTGGAGCAGGAGAACGGAGCGGAAGATTGACGCGGATCATCCTTGATCCCGCGCATGCCGTTTCGGATATTCGCCGCCTCAGGCCTCATGTGGACCTTAATTTACTTCGTGTTGTTCTTCGGGACATTCGTCGCGCTTCTGGTTGTGCTGAACGCATTCACCAAGAAGGTCAGCGAACTCGAACGGCAGCGCGCCGAAATCGAGGTCGAGGAGGACCGCGTCTTCGATTTCCTGCACGGGTTGGGCGAGGCGTTTTCCGAGGGGGTCCGCAGCTCGGAGCTCCATCGCCTCATCGTCGAGAGTGCCGTGCGCATCCTGGACGCGCATGGCGGGGCGCTTTATCTGGCGGACAAGAACGACTCCACGCTGTCGCCCGCGTTCATTTCCAAAGGATGCCCGCCCCTGGTCGATGTGCCCCGCCACATCATGGAGCAGTCCACGCTCACATCCGTGGCGTTGGAGAGCTACCTGCGGCTGCATCCGGTCCGGCGCGGCGAGGGGATCATCGGCAAATGCTGGGAGAGCGGCAGCGCCCGCGTGCTCGAACCCTCGGATGATGATGCCGGGGCGGAGGGGGTGACGTCCGCGCTGGTCGGCCCGCTGGTCTACCGCCGCAAAATTCTCGGCGTGCTCGGCCTCGCCAACGGGCCGGTGAGCACGCCGTTCCGGGTGGCGGACCTGAAGGTTTTCAAAGCGATCACCGAGCAGGGGGCGTTCGCGCTCTACAACGAGGTGGTTTATCTCGAGGCCGGCGAGAAAAAGCGGATGGACCACGATCTGGAGATCGCGCGCGAGATCCAGGGCATCCTCCTTCCCTCGTCCTCGCCGGCGGTCCCGGGGTATGAGTTGAGCGGGGTGAACATCCCCGCCCGCCAGGTGAGCGGAGATTATTTCGACTACATCCGCATGGATCCATCCCGGCTGGGGGTCGTCATTGCGGACGTTTCGGGAAAAGGCGTTCCCGCGTCGCTCATCATGGCGATGTGTCGCAGCGTCCTCCGGAGCGAGGCGGTCAACAAAACCTCGGCTTCCGAGGTTTTGCGGCGGGTCAACCAGCAGCTCTACCCGGACATCAAGGAAGACATGTTCATCAGCATGGCCTACCTGATCCTGGACGCGGATGGCAGGCAGGCGACGCTTGCGAGGGCCGGACACGATGCCCCCCTGCTCTATCGCGCGGCGACCAAAGAGGTCGAAAAGCTCACGCCGAAAGGAATGGCGCTTGGGATTGACAGCGGGGAGGTCTTCAATAGAGTGTGCGCCGACTTCAGCTTCACGCTGGAGAAGGGGGATTGTATCCTGCTCTACACCGACGGTGCCACGGAGGCGCTGGACCAGGAGGGGCTGGAATACGGCCTTCCCCGTCTGGTCCAGGGCCTGCAGGCGAGCGCGCCGCACGGCGCGGCCAGCGTGGTCAGGTATGTGGCCGACGACGTGAAAACCTTCGTCGGCATCCATCCCCAGCACGACGACATCACTCTTATCGCCATTGCCAAGACATGAAAAAAAACGAACCCGAACCCGGGGACAAAACCCCTGATGCGCCGGAGAAAGCGGTTTCCGCCACGGAGGAAGCCCCGGATTTTCAGGCCGAGGCGGCCCGGTTCAAGGACCTCGCTCTTCGCGCCCAGGCCGAACTCGACAACTACCGCAAGCGCGCCATCCGCGACAAAGAAGAGTCGGCCCGATACGCGAATGCCCGCCTCTTGGAAAAGTTGCTTCCCGTCCTGGACAACTTCGAGCTGGGCCTGGAGGCCGCGCGTTCCGCCCCCGATGCCGCCTCGATCGTCGAGGGCATGGCCATGGTCCAAAAGCAGCTCCAGGATTTTCTCAAAGAGCATGGCGTGGAAGCCGTCCCCGCCGAAGGGGAGGTCTTCGATCCGTCCCATCACGAGGCGGTCGCGCAGGAACACAGCCCGGCCGTGCCCGAGGGCCATGTCGTCCGCCTGCTCCGCAAGGGATACAGGCTCAGGGATCGCCTGCTCCGCCCCTCCAGTGTCACCGTTTCCAAGGGTGCCGCCGAATGAGCCGCAAGCGCGACTATTACGAAATCCTCAGCGTCGAGCGTTCGTCTGCGGAGGAGGAAATCAAGCGTTCCTACCGCAAGCTCGCGGTCAAATTCCACCCGGATAAAAACCCCGGCGACCACGAAGCCGAGGAACGGTTCAAGGAGCTTGGCGAGGCCTACGACGTGCTCATGGACCCGCAGAAACGTGCGGCCTACGACCGCTACGGTCACGCGGCGTTCCAGCAGGGCGGCATGGGCGGCGGCGGGTTTCACGACCCGTTCGATCTCTTCCGCGAGGTCTTCGGAGCGGGTGGGGGATCGGGAGGGATTTTCGATCACTTTTTCGGCGGCGGTGGCGGCGACGCCTCAGGTCGGCAGCGGGGATCGGACCTGCGCTACGACATGCAGATCACGCTCGAGGAGGCGGCTTTCGGCGCCGAAAAGGAAATCGAGATCCGCAAGCTCGATGCCTGCGGATCCTGCGAGGGGTCGGGTGCCCAAAAAGGATCCAAGGCGGTGGTCTGCCCGACCTGCCGGGGACGCGGCCAAGTCGTGGCATCGAGGGGATTTTTTCAGGTGGCGCAGACGTGCCCCCAGTGTCACGGGACCGGCCAGATTATCGAAAAGCCCTGCAAGTCCTGCCAGGGCGAAGGCCGGGTCGAAAAGACCTCGCGCGTGAAAATCAAGGTCCCCGCCGGCATCGAAAGCGAATCCCGGCTGCGGAGTTCCGGGGGCGGCGAAGCCGGCCTGCGGGGCGGTCCATCCGGCGACCTCTACGTGGTCCTCCACATCAAGGAGCACGATGTTTTCGTCCGCGACGCGATGGATCTCCGCTGCGAGGTCCCGATCCCGTTCACCGTCGCCGCGCTCGGGGGCGAAATCCGCGTGCCCGCCCTCCAGGGGGCCGTGAACGTGAAAATCCCCGCCGGCACCCAGAGCGGCGCGGTGTTCCGCGTTCGCGGACACGGGATGCCCGGCCTCCACAGCTCGGCGCGAGGGGACATCCTCACCCACGTGCAGGTCGAGGTTCCCACCCGCCTCAACCACGAGCAGCGCGAGGCATTGCTCAGGTTTTCCGAGCTTTGCGGCGAAGACAACAGCCCGATCCACAAGGGCTTCTACGAGCGCCTGAAAGATCTCTTCAGCTGACCGGCTTCGGCGTCGTCCCGATCCAGGCCGCGATGTGGACGTCGCGGACGCTGACCCCGGCCTGCTCGGCGGCCGCGCGGCAGGATTCGAATTCCGGAGACGCCTGCACCAGGTCTTCGCCCAAAAATCCCAGCTTGATGCGGACAGGCCCGTAGGGCGTCTCGACGTCGCGGAACTCCCGGCGGAGCTTGTAGCGTTTGGCCGTGTGGATCCGGACTCCGAACGCGCTGGTTTCCGTCAGCAAAATTCTCGCGAGGTCCTCGGTCTTGTCCGGATGGCAAAGCGCCGTGAGCACGAATCCCGGACGGTTTTTCTTCATCTGGGCGGAGGTGAAAAAGACATCGAGGGCGCCGGCTTGGAACAGCCTCTGCATGGCTGCGGCAGCCAGCTCGGGCGTGATGTCGTCGAGGTTGGTCTCGATCTGCGAAATCTCGTCGGTCTCCGAAGATTCGGGGTCGCCGGTCTGTCCGAGAACCGCCCGGAGGACGTTCGGGCGCGGGGGGGTCTCCCGGGAGCCGAGCCCGTATCCTGCGCGCTCGATCCGCATTTCGCCGACCGGGCCGTAGCGCTCGCAGAATTCGGCGAGCAGCGCCGCCCCTGTCGGCGTGATGAACTCCGATTCCTCGGCCACCTGGCGCAGCGGGACTCCGGCAAGGATTTCCAGCGTCGCCGGGGCGGGGAGCGGAAATCGCCCGTGGGCGCACTGGACCCAGCCGGACCCCTCGACCGGGACCGACGCCTCGACGCGCAACGGCCCGAGAGCGTGGATGCCCGCGCAGGCCGCCACGATGTCCGCGATGGAGTCCGCCGCGCCAACCTCGTGAAACCCCACTTCTTCCGTGGGAACCCCGTGGATTTTTCCCTCGGCAACCGCAATCCTGTGAAAGACCGACAAGGCGCGCGATTTGACGTCGGGATCGAGCGTGGATTTTTCGAGGAGCGCGCGGATGTCGCGGTAATTCCGCCCGTGAACATGCCCGTGAGAATCCCCGTGGCCATGCCGGTGAACGTGGGTGGGCGCGGGTTCCCGGGGTGAGCTTGCCGCCCCCCATTCTCCGGTCTCGGGGTTCCGCCCGTGGGCGTGCACATCAAATTTCACCCCGGAAATATTCTGGCGGGCGGACCGGTGGAAGTGGGCGTGGATCTCGTCCCCGAGCCCCAGCGCGGAGATCGCCTTGCGGAAAACATCCTCCTCCACACCAAGGTCCCGGAGGGCACCGACCGTCATGTCGCCGCTGATCCCGGAAAAACAATCGAAGTAAAGAATTCGCATGGCAATGTTCTGGATGGAGCCCGCGATACTCCCACAGTTCGCGCCGCCGCGCAACCGCGCGCATCGCGCCCAAATCCGCGGGTAAGGCCAAGGATGGGAGGGCGAACATCCGAGCCCATTTATTACGGCCCAGACGGAGCTTCGCCCTCCCAGACGGAGCTTCGCCCTCCCTCGCGTTATGAACTACTCGTATCGCAAGGCCGAGATCGGGTTGAGGCGGGAGGCCCGCAGCGCGGGATAAATGCCCGACAGGAAACCGGCGATGATGGCGAATCCCACGCTGAACACAATGCCGCCCAACGTCATGACCGGGACGTTTTCCGTCGGGGCGAGGGACTTGAGGATCGCGATGAGACCGATCGCGGCGAGCACTCCCAGGAGGCCGCCGATAAACGCGATGGTGACGCTCTCGACGATGATCTGGACAAAAATATCCCGCCCTTTGGCGCCGACCGCCAGTCGGATCCCGATTTCCCGGACGCGTTCGGATATGCTCGCGAGCATGATGTTCATGATCCCGATGCCGCCCACCACGAGGCTGATGGTGGCGATCAGTCCGCCGCTCAATTTCGTGGCGCGGATGCTTGATTCCATGCGGTCGAACCACTCTTCGCGGGTTTCCAGGTCAAAATCGTCGACCCCCCTGTGGGTGATGTCCAGGGCTCCCCTGATCTGATCGAGCGTCGGGCGGAATTTGTCCAGGTCGGCCACCCTTAACGTCAGCGAATCGAGGCGGGCCGACTCCATGGAATCCAGCGGGAAGGCCCCGGCCTTGAATTCGTAAAACATCGTCGAGAAGGGGATCAGGACCGATTCGTTTTTTCCGCGGAAGGCATCCCATCGCCGACTCTGGCGGCTGTTTGGGGAGACCTTGCCCGCCTCGCGTCGGCGACGGTCTTCCTCGCGCTCGTATTTCGGCAGGACCCCCACCACTTCGAAGGGACGGTCATTGATCCGGAACTGGCGTCCGACGACTTCACCCGCCTTCGACCCGGGCCAGAGCGCCGCGAGGATGTCATCCCCGATGACCGCGCTGTGCAGGCCGCGTTCCACGTCGAGCCCGGTGAGGAACCGGCCGACCTTCATCTCGTGGCGGGCGACGACAAAGTGGTCGGGAAAAACCCCGCGGACCTGCTTGCGGTCCGAATGGCCCGGCGAGGAGATCGCGGCCCCGAAAGCGAGTTCGGGTGAGACGTGCGAAACAAACGGGGCCGAGGCCCGGATGGCTGCCGCGTCGCGGAGGGTCCGTCCGGGCGACAGGTTCCAGAACTCGAATTTCGCGTTGGAGATTTCCTTGCCGACGACGCTGACGTATTCGAGGCCGCCGACCTGCTGCATGAACGCCCGCGTGCCGCGTTCGATCCCGGCGGTGAGCGCCAGCGTGGAGATCAGGCTGCTGACCCCGAGCACGATGCCCAGCATCGAGAGAAAGCTGCGGAACTTGTGGGCCCCGATTTCGTGGAGGCCGATCTGCAATGCCACGAGAAGGTTCATGGCGCATACTCCCGCCGGATTTTTCCGTCGCGGATCTCGATGACCCTGCGGGAAACGGCGGCGATGCCGGGATCGTGGGTGACGAGGACGATCGTCCGCCCGCCGACGTTGAGCTCCTCGAACATCCGGAGGATCATCTCGCCCGTGGCGGAATCGAGGTTTCCGGTGGGCTCGTCGGCGAAGACGATGCGGGGGTTGTTGACGAGCGCGCGGGCGATCGCGACCCGCTGGCACTGGCCGCCGCTCAATTGGACCGGACGGTTGGCGAGCCGGTCCCCGAGGCCCACGTCCCTCGCGGCTTTTTCGGCGCGCGCCCGGCGCTCCGGGGCGCGGAGCCCGGAATAGACCAGGGGGAGCTCGACGTTATGGACCACGTCCAGCTTGGGGAGGAGGTTGAAGGCCTGGAAGACAAAACCGATCTCGCGGTTCCTGACCGACGCCAGCAGGTTCTGCGAGGCCTTGCTCAGGTCGTTTCCGCAGATTTCCATCCGCCCGGATGTCGGGGCGTCCAGGCAGCCGAGAAGATGCATGAGGGTCGATTTCCCGCTGCCGCTGGGACCGATGATGGAAACGAACTCCCCCTCTTCGATGCGCAGGTCGACGGAATCGAGGGCGCGGATCTCCTGGTCCCCGACCCGGTAAATTTTGCTGACCCCTTCGAGACGGATGAGGGACACGGGAAACTCAGGATTTCCCCGGCGGGAGGGCGGTGGGATCGACGAGAAGGATTTCCTCCCCCTCTTCGAGCCCGGATTTGATTTCGGCCTTGGACATGTCGGTCAGGCCGACGGCGATGACGCGCCGCTGGATGCTGCCGCCTTTGCGCACGTAGACGACCTTCTGGTCTTTCTCCTTGAAGACGGCCGCGACGGGGACGGTGATGACCTTTTCCGCGTGGCCGACCGGCAGCTCCATGCTCACGGTCATCCCCGGCTTGAGGCGGCCCTGGTTTTCCTCGATCACGGCCTGCGCCTCGAACCCCTTGATGTTGTTTTTCACCGTGGCAATGGGGGCGATGAATTCGATCCTGGCTTTGATTTTGTCCGCCTCTTCGTCGGAAAACCGGATCGTCAGATCCTGGCCGACGCCGAGCCGCGCGACATCCATCTGGTTGACGTGGGCGTTGATCAGCAGACGGGACAAGTCGGCGAAGAGCAGGAGAACCGTGCCCGAGTTCACGCTGGCCGCCCCGACCACCACCTGGCCCTCGTTCACGTTGACGTCGAGGATGGTTCCGGTCGCCGGCGAGAGGATCCGGGTCTTGCTCAGCCGGTCGTTGACGGTCTGCAGTTTTCTCCGGGCTTTTTCGAGCGTGTTTTCGGAAATCTTGAAATCCGCCTCGAGGTTGGCGAACACCTCCTTGCTGATCAGCTTTTGGTCGAAGAGGGCACGGGCGCGTTCGTAGTTGCCGCGGGTTTTCTGCACGGCGAGATCGGCCCCTTCGATTTCGGTCTCCGCGGAGGCTTTCTCCGTCAGGAGATCCGTGTCGTCGATCGTGGCGAGTTCGTCGCCTTTGGAAACCGCCTGCCCGGGCACCACGTGGATCTTCTTCACCTTCCCCCCCACCTCGGATTTGACATCGACCTGAAATGCGGGCGTGATTTCGCCGGAGAGAAACAATTTTGGCTCCACGTCGTCCACGGTGGCCGTGGCGGTGGGGTTGCCGGATGCCGGGGACTTGGACTCGGGCAGGTGGAGCCATCCGCGCCAGACCGCAAAGGCGATCCCCAGGACTCCGGTTGCTATTAGTATTTTTAATTTCAAGCGCGAGGGGGAGTCTCTCTGTTTAATCGGATTTTTCAATCCATAATGCCGCCGCCGCGGTATACCCGTGAACCGCGTTCCGCCCGGCGACGGGGGCAATCTCGCCGTTGCAGAAAAACCCAGCGAGGGGATTGCCCCCCGCCGCGTCGAAAAAACAGGAGGCATCGTGGTTCGGGCTGCCGAAAAAATCCTTGCCTCTTCCCGGGCACGAGAACAGGAGCGTCGCAAAAGGGCGGACTCCATGAAGGGCGCCTGTTGCCAGGACACGTTTGAGATCCGCCTTGGCGATTTCGCGGTCGCGGAGCTGGTATTGCAGCGTCTGTCCGGTGCGCGGGATCCCGCCGATGACCACCGCCCCCGAGCCCGGATCGGCACCGATGATGGTCCGGATGAGGAAGTCCCCGGGCTTGAATTCGTCCAGGTATTCTGTGCCGGCCAACCCGGCGAAAAGGTTTCCTTTTGCCACGGATTTTTCGGAGTCGGTGAGGGCCTCGAACGCGGTTTCCAAGACATCGTAGGCCGGCTGGCCGCCCAGTGCGTAAACGATATTGTGCTCGGCTCGGGTGACCGTCATCGGCTCCCCGATGGGACGGCAGCCCTGGCTCACCAGGGGCAGGATCGTGGTCCGCCCGCCGAGCGGCAGGAAAACCGCGTCCGCCAGGCGGTCGTTCAGGAAAACCGCGACATCGTTCTCCTCTCCTCCGCTGGCCAACCCGCCCACGGCGGCAACGCCCGGGTTCTCCGCGTTCCACTCCCGCAACCAGTCGTCCGCCGCGAAGCGGAAGGGGTTGGCCAACAGAATGGAGGCGTGCGGGCGGGGGCCGGAAAAATGGCATGCCCCCTCGTGCGCGTTCAAGTCCACCGGTTCGCCCGCATCGCAGCACAGCGCCAGAATCGCGCAGCCGGAGCCTTTCTCGACTTCGTGCCTGCCGACAATCCGACCGGCGGACGTGCATCCCATGACGTCCGATATGTGCCCGTCCACCCTCAGGGTCTCGATAAATTCCGGAAGATGGGGGAGGTAGTCGGGGCTGACGAACGCCACGGCGACCGATGCCGGACGCCCGAGATCCTCCCGGATCCGGAGGGCGGCATCCCGGACGGACCCGGAGCGGAAGGGTCCGGGGATTTCCATGCTGACAGCGCGCGGTTCCTGCATACACCCATCATCGCGCGAAGCTGGCCGGAGTCAATCCGCCCGTGATGGCCCCGCCCTACTTCGCGCCGCTTCCGGCCAGGACCACGGGGACCGTGCGGATCAAAATATACAGGTCCAGAAGCACGGACCAGTTGTCGATATACTCGAGATCCATCCGGACCCAGTCCTGGAAGTCGGTGACTTTGTTCCTGCCCCGGATTTGCCAGAGGCAGGTGAGGCCGGGCTTCATGCTCAGCCTCCGGCGGTGCGCGGCCGCCTCGAATTTTTCCACTTCGTAAACCGGCAGCGGCCGGGGGCCGACCAGGCTCATTTCTCCTTTCGCCACGTTGAGGAGCTGTGGCAGCTCGTCGATGCTCGTGCGGCGAAGCCACGCGCCGAATTTTGTGATCCGTGGATCACCTTCGACTTTGAAGACCGGCCCCCGCATGACATTGCGGGAAGCGAGTTCGTCGCGGAGATGTTCCGCATCTGCGCACATGGTGCGGAATTTCCACATTTCAAAGGGGTCGCCGTGAAGCCCGGCGCGCTGCTGGCGGAAAAAGACCGGCCCCGGCGAGGTGACGCGGATCAAAACGGACACGAGAACAAACAGCGGGGACAGGAGGAGGAGCCCGATCGCCGCCAGCACGCGATCCATGGTCGCCTTGACGAGCATGGCCCAGGAAAGTTCGGGGGAGGCCCGGAACACCAGCATCGGCTTCTTGGCGAGAATCTCATACGATGGGCGGGCGATCGATGTGTGGATGAAATCCGCGTTCAGCCACGCCTCGACCCCCTCGGTCTCACAGGCTTCGATCGCCCTCTGGACCTTGTCCAATTCCATGCGATGGAACGTCAGGACCACCCGGCCCACGGCGTGGCGGTGGAGCGCCTCCACCAGGGTCTCGATGCCGTGCGTTTCCAGGTCGACCGTGGCGACGATCTGGACTTCCAGCCTTTGGGCGGGAGAGAGGGAATTCACGAGATCCCTCATGCTTGCGGGCTCGCCTGCGACGATCATCCTCTCTCCGGTCGCGCCCCGCCGGAGCTGCCTCACGTAATCCCAGACATACAGGCGCTCGCGAAAAAGGAGCGCGAAAGGCGCGATCACGCCAAAAAGGATCAGGACCGAGCGGCTCGGGACGTCGAGCCGCAGGAAAATGACGGCGGAGGCGAGGAGCACGAACAGCCAGACCCCCGCTGCCATCATCTGCCGCAGGGATTTCCAGACCGACTTTTCCAGGGGGTAGCTGTAGAAACCCTGCATCTCCAACAGGAACGGCCCGAACGGCATGATCACGGCGAGGATCCAGGCGAACTTTCCAAACCCGTCGATCATCCAGAGGTTGTCGAGGATGATGATTCCGTTGAACCGGACGAAGTGGGCAAACCAAAACGCCACGCCCAAAAGGAGCGCGTCGAGGAACTGGTTGAACTGGAGGTTGATTTCGCGTCTGCGTGCACTCATGGTGTTACGCCATGCAACCGGTGTTGGAATGGGGCTGAACGATTATCTATATTGGGCCGATGCGTCAAAAAAATAAACCGACAAACCCTCCCGTGGTGGGGATCGTGGACACCCCCGCGGCACTTTCCGCAGCGCTGGCACTCCCGTCCGGCACGCTGGATTTCCTGGAATGGAGAGCCGATTGCCTGCCATCCGGCCTTCCGATCCCCCGTTCGCGAACCCCTTGGATTTTGACCGTCCGGCATCCTCTCGAGGGCGGCAGCGGCGGACTGTCCGCCCCGCAGAGAAGGGAGATTTTTTCCAGGCTCCTCCCGGCGGTCGGGATCGTGGACATCGAACTCAGATCCCTCTCGTCCCTGGCTGGGATCGTCGGTGCCGCGCGGGGCCGGGACATCCGGGTGATGGCCTCGTTCCACGATTTCAGGGGAACCCCGGCGGCCCGCAAACTTCGCGATCTTGCGGCGCGGGCCGACGACTCGGGGGCCGACATCTTCAAACTCGCAACCACGACGGAATCTCCCGCCGATGTCTCCAGGCTCCTGGGTTTGTTCCAGGTCTCGCCACTCCCGCTCGCAGTGATGGGCATGGGGGCGCTCGGCTTCGGGTCCCGCCTTCTTTTTGCCTGCTGCGGTTCCGTTTTGAACTACGGGTGGATCGACCGCCCGAATGTTCCCGGCCAGTGGTCCGCCCTGGAATTGAAACGGGTTTTGTCTTCGAAGCGGGAGAGGCTGCGGTCTTGCGCTTCGCCGTGATATCTCCGATATGTTCGCGCGTATGACTGACCTGTGCTCCCGGATTCTCTCTGGAACCCCGCTGTCCGACGGGGATATCCGCCGTGCCTGCGAGGTCATGGTGGACGGGGGGGGGCCGGTTGAATCGCGCGCGGAATTTTTGAGCCTGCTCCACAAAAGGGGGGAAACCCCGCAGGAGGTCGCGGGGTTTGTGGGGTTTCTGCTGGATCGCGCCACGCCGGTGCCTTTCTCCGGCGAAGGCTGCCTGGATGTCTGCGGGACCGGAGGAGACAGGGCGGGGATGTTCAATGTCTCGACGGCTGTGATGCTCGTCGCGGCGGCATGCGGAGTCCGCGTGGTGAAGCACGGCAACCGGGGAATCACTTCAAAAGCCGGAGGGGCCGACGTCCTGGAGGCCCTGGGTGTGCGCATCGACCTGTCTCCCGCAGGCGCGGCGGCCGCCCTGGATTCCGCCGGATGCTGTTTTCTCTTCGCCCCGCATTATCATCCGGTGTTCCAAGCCATCGCGCCGGTGAGGAAGTTTCTCGCGGAGCGGGGCGAAACCAGCGTTTTCAACATGCTGGGGCCGCTGTTGAACCCCGCCCGCCCCTCGTTCCAGTTGGCGGGAGTTTTTGATGGGCGGCTGCTTCCCGTTTACTCCGGCGTTTTCGCGCTTTTGGGGCGGCGGAGGGCATGGGCGGTTCACGGGACCGGCCCGGTTCCGCTGGACGAGGTTTCTCCGCTGGCCGTCACGGAAGTCTCGGCCTGGGAAGAGGGGGGCACCCGCGAATTCCTCATCAGCCCGGAGGATCTCGGGATCGGGCGCATCCACGCGGAGGACCTTGCCGGGGGAACCCCCGCCTTCAATGCGGGAATCATCTCCGATGTGCTCGCGGGCAACCTCCGCAATGGCGCGAGAACGATCGTGCAGATGAATGCCGGCGCGGCGCTGGTGGTCTCGGGGGTCGCGTCCGACCTGCCTGCCGGATGGAAGATTGCGGGTGAGGCGATCGACAGTGGCGGAGCCCGTGATGTTCTCGACCGCCTGCGCGCAGCGCGCTGAACTTTTCAGACCACCAGCATGCAGTCCCCGTAGCTGAAGAACCGGTAGCGTTCCCGGATGCCTTCCGCGTAGGCCCTCCGGATCAGATCCTTTCCGGCAAAGGCGCTGACGAGCATGAGCAGGGTCGAGCAAGGGAGGTGGAAATTTGTCAGCATCGCGCCGACGCGACGGAAACGATACGGGGGGAAAATAAAAACATCCGTCCGTCCCGAGCAGGCCTCCAGTTGTTCCTCTTTTCTCGATTCCAGGACCCTGGCAACCGTCGTGCCGACCGCGACGATGCGAGCGGCATCGTTCGCGGCTTTCGCGGTCGCGTCGGAAATCTCGTAGCTTTCCTCGTGCATGACGTGATCCTCGATCAGATCGGTTTTGACCGGGAGAAATGTTCCCGCGCCGACGTGCAGGGTGAGGAAGGAGTGCGGGATTCCCGCGAGCACTTCGGGGGTGAAATGCAGCCCGGCGGTGGGGGCCGCCACCGAGCCGGGATGGCTGGCGTAAACGGTCTGGTAGCGCTCGTCGTCCCCGGCATCCGATTCCCGTTTGAAATACGGAGGCACCGGCATGTGGCCGTGCTTTTCCAGATCCGGCCCCTCAAGAAATTCCACGATCCGCTCTCCCCCGGGAAGCATTTCAAGAACCCGCGCCTGTGTTCCGGCGATGGCCACCGCCGCGCCCGTCCGCATCTTCCGGCCGGGCTTCGTCAGGCATTTCCAGCGGCGGTCTCCGAGCGGTTCGAGCAGGAAGATCTCGATCCGTTTTTCCGGGGCGAGCAGGCGGGCCTTGATCACCCGCGTGTCGTTGAGAAGCACGAGGTCGCCCTCGCGGAGGAACGAGGGAAAATCCCGGAACATCCGGTGCGTGATTTCGCCGGACGCACGGTCGACGACCATCATCCGCGAAGCGTCGCGTTCGGGAGCCGGGCGGCAGGCGATCAGGTCCTGCGGGAGCTCGTAAAAGTAGTCCGCAACCGGCTGGCTCATGCCGTCAGGGAAACATGTCGTATCGATGGGCAACGAGCCAACAGGCCGGAGTGGTGGGGGCGCACCGCCGGGGTGCCCGACTTTTTACGCGGCAGCGCTGTCTGATCAAATCGACGGACGCCTCGGCGAGGCATCCCCACCGGGCATTCGGCGGGGCGGGATCGCGGAATCCCCCCCCTCACTTCGCGATCCTCGTGAGCCCGCATCGGCTTGCCACGGCTCCGACAAGGTCTGCGACACGGCGCTTCAGCCGCCAGATCCTCCCGAGCAGCACATAAACAAAAATGCAGTAGGGCACCCACAGCCACCAGTCGCTCCCCTCGATCAATAACTGTCGGTAGAGCAGGATCCCCAGAAGGACGAGATTGATCAGGAATGTGGTCGCCACCATCCGGGTGCCGAGGTGGACGCGCGTCAGGCATTTTGGCCCGCCGTGGTATTCCGTGACCGAGCGCAGTTGGATCCCCCACCAGAAGCTCCCGTAGATCTGGACATCCCAATCCTTCCAGCCCGTGTCCATCGAGTAGTTCCAACCCTCGCTTTCGAGCGTCCGCACGACCTCCTGCAGCAGGCGTTCGCGCCCGTGGCCGTCCTCGCTCCAGAATTTCAGGTGCGAGATGCTCCCGCGCGTCGGCGTGAAATCCTTTTCCACGCTCGCGATGACCGCAGGCGGGGTCCGTTTGAATTTCAGCCAGGTGAAATAGCGCGACCATCCGCGCACGAGCGGTTGCGCGAGCGCGAGAAAGGCCACCAGGAGCCGCGCGGGGACGGTGTCGTGCCTCGGCTCCAGCTTCGCGTGGATCATGTAGGAGAGCGCCACCAGCAGCGTGCCGCCAAACATCAAATACGGGACGATCCGCAGGAACGGCAGGGGGACCGACACGCCGAAGACAAAGACCGTGAGCGCCACCCACTCGATGCTGCTGAGGTAGGCGGCGAGGTCGGATTGCGGTGTCGGGTAGATCGATTGGAAAAGCCCTTCGCCGAAGACGCCGTGGTAGATGACCGGCTTGTTGACGAACCACGTGAACCGGGGAGCCCCGTAAATCTGGCCCTTCCATTTGGCCGTTCCGGTCGGGCCGAAAAAGATCAGGTGTTGGAACCGGAGCATCGACTCCGCTTCGCCGTAGCCCTCCTGCTGTTTCTTGAACGCCTGCAACGAGAACCTCCGGTAGTGCCAGACGATCGCCGCCGGGCTGAACGCGATCACCCCTCCCGCCTGCTGGAGCCGCCAGCAGAAATCCACGTCGTCGCCGGCTTTGCGGTATTCGGGATCGAACCCGCCCACCAGATCGAACGCCCGGCGGTGGAAGGCCATGTTGCAGCCGGGGATGTGCTCGGCCACGACATCCGTGAGCAGGACGTGGCTCGGCCCCCCGGGGGCCGCCGAGACGCAGGCCTGGACCCAGTTCTCCGCCGGCGGCGAAATGTTCGGCCCCCCCACGCCGGCATACTCGCCGCCCAGCAGCGTGCCGATCAGGTAATAGAGCCAGTCGGGATCCGCCATGCAGTCGCTGTCGGTGTAGACGATCACGTCGCCTTTCGCCACGCGGGCACCGACGTTGCGCGCGAAACTCAGCCCCTTGTTTTCCTGACGGACGTTGACGATCCAGGGATGCCTCGCCGCGATCTCCTGCGTGTCGTCCTTCGAGCCGTCATCCACCAGGACCACCTCGTAATCCGGGTAGTCGATCTGCCTGAGGGAATCGAGGCAGCGGCCCAGGGTCTTGGCCCCGTTGTAGGAGCAGACCACGACGGAGGCCTTGGGATACGATGGCAGCCTGACCCGCGAGGCCATCGAGCCTTCCCCGAAGAAGAGATGCCGGACGGTTTCAAACGCCTCTTTCTTGGTGCGGTCCCTCCGCACGAGCCCGAACGCCCAGTCCAGGATCTCCTGCCCCCCGCGGAACCACTCGTCGGTCCACGCGTAGATGACCGTTCCGGCCAGCCCGCCGCGGACCACGCTCTCGATATGCCAGCGGATCATTTCGGCCTGCTCGGATTCCGGATGGCGGATCGTATCCATTCCGAATTCCCCGAGGATGAGCGGTTTGTCCTCGGCGAGGTTTTGGAGGCGCGCCAGGTAACGCTCGAAATCCTCCTGCCGGTGCAGGTAGACATTGAACGTCACGAAGTCGCTGTTTTGCGGCAGCAGATACTCGGTGGGCGGGTAGCTCGCATAGGAAAACAACGCCCTGGGATCGGCCTGCTTTCCGATGTTGATCAGCCGCTCGACGAACTCGATGACCCGGCGGGCACCCAGCCACCGGACCATCGTCGTCGGAATCTCATTTCCCACGAGGTAGCCGAAGACCGCCGGATGCCCGGCATTTTTCGCCACCCCCTCCGCGACCGCCCGCTCCGCCTCCGCACGGGTTTTCGAGTCCTTCAAAAATTCGAGATGCTCCGCCCAGGGGATCGAGATCAGCGCGCGGATTCCCCGCTCCGCGCAGAGATCCAGGAACCATTTCGAGGGAACGTAGTAGATGCGGACCAGGTTCACCCCGGCCTCGACCATCAGGTCCAGGTCTCTCGCCACCCCCTCCGGGCTGCCGAAATACTCGCCATTCGCGTCGGGCGCAAACGGACCATACGTCACCCCCTTGATAAAAAATTTCTTTTCCCCTTCGAAGAAAAACTTGGCGCGAACACGCACCGGCGTCAATTCAGTCACCGGACACCCCTACCATCACCCCCCACCGCGACGCGAGAGCGGAATTTTGGGTCGGACGTGGCGCGAGCGATGCTCCACTTCGTTTCGGTGTCAGTTGATTCGCGCCGCCCCCGGCGTCACACCCTTCGGGGCGACATGCGGTTTGCTCTCCCGAGCGGCTTTCTAATCAGACCCCGACGCCGTCATGGAAAAGACATCCCCCTGCAAGAGCGACGCAAGGGCATCCTTCGCGAGGCGGCAAGCAACCAGCCAACATCAGACGGATCGAGATGGGTTCATCAACAGCGGGTAGAGGAACTCCGGCTTCAGATGTTCCGCAATGAATGCCCCTTGCGCGCCGATGGCCTGGCTGTCCTTGATTCTGGATTCCGGCATGTTCCGGACAGCTTCGAGAAGCCGCTCCGTGCATGCGGCTGGCGAAATGCGGCTTTCCGCTTCCGCAGGCCATTCGACCTCCTGCATCAACGGGCCCGCAAGTGCCAGAAGACCGGGATTGCATGGGGCTGCGGCGCTCCAGCTCTCGGCGGGAGGAATGGAAAGGATCTCCAGTTGGGCCTCGAGTGTGAGGCGGCTGAAGGCCGCGGGGGCATTCGCCTTGGAGTTCATGAGTGGTGGGATTCCGGCAAAATGCCGGCAAGCCTGCGGCAGGGAGCGCTTCCAGCCCCCATAGGCAAGTTCCTGGCGTTTGATCTCGGACGCATGATCGAACAGATCCGGCGGAACGAGCACCTCGTCATACGTTCCCGGAAAACGGAAACCCAAGCGCAGAAGATCGGGCTCCACGTTGTTCATGCGCCGCGCGAGCAGTGGGCGACCGAGCGCCGCCGCCTCCAGAAAAGGCAATCCAAACCCTTCCTGTATCGAGGTCAGCAGGGTATTCTCCGAGGCGCACATGAGCGCGGGCACGGAGGGGGCGCGTCCCTCGCGTCCGGAGAGGATCTGGAACCGGACCGGCCAGCCTCCCCGTTTGGAGGCTTCTTCGAGCCGCCGCGCATAATCGGATTCCTCCGGCGAACTCACGCCGGCCGTTGTCACAAGAATGGCTTCCGGCCGCAGCCACCGGGTCAGCAAGACCGCCTCGCCAAGATTTTTTCGCCTGAGAAACCGCGTGGGAAATATCCAGACCGGCCCCCGATGTCCGAGATCGCGGCGGAGCCACGCTTTCGCCTTCCGGATTTCTCCCGGAGATGGGCGGGTTCCCCGGCTGGCCGGATTTGGCAGCCAGACGGTGTGGCCGGGAAGATGGTTGCCGAGCACCGACTCGTCCGCCGAGTTGATGGCCGCATGCACGGCCCGACCGCCGGAGGCAAAGATCGCCCGGGCCACTTTCTCGAGCGACCCGAACCCGTTTGCCCGCAGGACCGGCCATCGCGCCCAGCGGTTGTCGAACCAGAAATCGTGGTGCTGGCTCAGGATCGGCACGCCGGTCTCCGCAGAGTGGCGGGCCAGCTCATCCGCGAGGAGGATGTTTCTGCCGAGTCCGAGATTGTGAGCCCAGACCAATGCTTCAGCGTTGGAACAGCGGGTCAGGAAAGCTCTGATGTCCCGCCTCACGTCGGCGGCATCCCCGGATTTTGCGGCAAGGTAGCCGAGCGCTGGCTCGATGAGGATGGTAAAACGGACCCCGTTGACGGACGACTTGACCCGGGCTGCCCAAGCGCGATCGGGGGGTTCTCCCGAGGCCAGGATGATCGTGTCGAATTCGCCGCATGCCGCAAGCGCAGGGAGATACATCTCGATGACCCGCCTGACTCCGCCCGGCCGCAGATGGGAGTGCAAAATCAAAAGTTTTTTCGGGATGGCCGTTCGCTTCTGCATCCGGACCCCGATCCCTAACAAAAAATCCGGCATTGCTCAATCGCGGCGGGTGGGAAAGATTTCCGCCATGTCGGATTTTTTCCAGGACGGCGCGATGGCCACGCTCCACCGGCTCGGCACGCCGGACCTCGAACGCCTGGAGCGCGAGCTCTTGGAGTTTTCCGCCGAAGCCCCGCTCGCGCTCGTCCTGCCGTGCCATGTCAAAGAACTCGACACGCCCGCCCTGCGCGGGATCCTGCGCGAGCTGAGGGACGTCCGGTATCTCAAACAGATCGTTGTCGGCATCGACGGGGCGGACCACAAATCCTGGCGGAAGGCCAGGAAACTCTTCGGCCAGCTCCCGCAAAAGCCGGTCCTGCTCTGGAATGACGGGCCCCGCATGGGGCGGTTGATCGCGCGCCTCGCCGCCTCGGACCTCGGTCCCGGGCCATCCGGCAAGGGGCGCAACCTGTGGCTTTGTTTCGGCTACGTGCTGGCAAGCGCGCAGGCGCGGAAGGTGGCCATGCACGACTGCGACATCCTCACCTACAGCCGGGACCTGCTCGCGCGCCTTTGCTATCCGGTCGCCCACCCGCACCTGGGTTTTGATTTTTGCAAAGGATACAGCGCCCGTTTCACCGACAAATTGAACGGACGCGTGATGCGCCTGCTCTTCACCCCGCTCATCCGTTCGTTGCAGGCCATTCTCGGCGAGCACCCCTTTTTGAGTTATCTGGATGCTTTCCGGTATCCCCTCAGCGGGGAAGCCAGCCTGGATCTCGACATCATCCGCCGGGCCCGCGTGCCCTCCGATTGGGGGGTCGAGGCGGGCACCCTTGCGGAAGTCTTCCGGGTTTCCTCGCCGAAGAGCATCTGCCAGGTGGACATGGCGGAATGCTACGACCACAAACACCAGGAGCTCTCGTCACACGACCCGGCCCAGGGTCTCAACAAAATGGCGGGCGACATCGTCAAATGCCTGTTCCGCACGCTCGCGGGACACGGGGTCAAACTCGACCGCGGGGTTTTTGACACCCTCCTCACCACCTACGTGAGGAAGGCTGAGGACACGATGCGGTTCTACGCCGCCGATGCGGAAATCAACGGGCTGGAATACGACCGCCACGAAGAAGAGCTTGCGGCGGCCACCTTCGTCCACTCGATCCGCACCGCCTCACAGGAATATCTCGTCGACCCCCTGGGCGACCCCATGATCCCCAACTGGAACCGCGTCGAATCCGCGCTCCCGCAGTTTCTCCCGGCCCTCCTCCGGGCCGTCCGTTCCGATAACAGAAGGTAGTTCCGGTTTTTTGAAAGGTCTGAAATAATCCGGAATCCTGCTTGCACCCGAACGCGGACCGCTCATAATGACTCGTTCCAGTTTTTCAAGCCATGACCACCATTGAGAAGATCGAAAGCGAACAGTTGAAGAAGGACGTGACGGCCTTCAAAGTTGGCGACACTGTCAAAGTCCACACCCGCGTTGTCGAGGGCGACAAGGAACGCATCCAGATTTATTCCGGCATCGTGATCGGGCGCAAGGGCTCCGGCTTGAACGCCAATTTCACGGTCCGCCGGGTTTCCTATGGCGAGGGCGTCGAGCGGGTTTTCCCGCTCCATTCCCCGCGCATCGCGAAGATCGAAATCGAGCGCCAGGGTTCCGTTCGCCGCTCGAAGCTGAACTTCCTGCGCGACCGGAAGGGCAAGTCGGCGACGACCGTGAAGGAAAAGGCGGACCGGGCTTGAATGTCCTGCTCTTTCGAGCAGGAAAGCCTCCTCTTCGCGCGCGGAATCTTTCCGGTTGCGGGAATCGATGAAGCCGGTCGCGGGCCGCTCGCGGGTCCGGTCGTGGCTGCCGCAGTCGTCCTGCCGCGGAACTACCGTCTTCCGGGCCTCGACGATTCGAAAAAACTGTCGGCGGCCAGGCGGGAGACCCTGTATGCCGCGTTGACCGGGAACCCGGAGGTGTGCTGGGCATCCGCCCACTTGGACAACGCCGAGATCGACTGGTGGAACATCCTCCGTGCGACCCACCGGGCCATGCGGCAGGCGTTCCTCTCGCTGCTCCCCCAGCCGCCCCACGCCCTCATCGACGGGTTGCCGGTCCCGGATTTTCCGTGCCGGCACACCGCGCTTGTCGGTGGGGACGCGAGGAGCCTCAGCATCGCCGCCGCAAGCATCGTCGCCAAGGTCGAGCGAGACCGCGCGATGCTCGAACTCGACCTGAAATATCCGGCCTACGGATTTTCCAAACACAAAGGCTATCCAACGCCCGATCATCTTGCCAAACTCCGCGAACATGGCCCCTGTCCGGTTCATCGCAGAAGCTTTTCTCCGGTTGCGCAGGCCGGACTCTTCTGAGGCACCGCACCTCCGTCTCGGGCGCGAGGGAGAGGGCATCGCCGCGCGGCATTTGCGCGCATGCGGGTATAAAATCCTCCGAAAAAATTTCCGGGCACCGCGTGGCGGGGAAGTCGACCTCGTCTGTCGGCATGGGAGGGAGCTCGTTTTTGTCGAGGTCAAGACGCGCTCGTCCGAGGAGTTCGGGCGTCCGTCCGATGCGGTCGGCCAAAAAAAACGCCGCCTGATCATCCGGGGCGCGATGAAGTGGCTCCGCATGCTGGACATGCCCGATGTCACTTTCCGCTTCGACGTCGTCGAAGTCCTGACCGCCCCGCCCGGCGAGGTGCGGATCATCGAGAATGCCTTCCAGCTCCCGGACGATTATTCGTATTAGCGCCCCGATGCCGTCCACTTTGCGGCAAGCCGGGGTGAGGGATCCGTTCGTCGCCGGGCTGGTGGGAGATCGAAGCGCCCTACGCGATGTGTTCGAGGAGGAACGGTTTGAGGTCGGCGATGGCGAGGCGTTCCTGCCGCATGGAATCGCGGCGACGCAATGTGACCGTGCCCTCTTTTTCGGGTCCGTTTTCGCCGACGGTGTCGAAGTCGACCGTGATGCAGAACGGGGTGCCGGCTTCGTCCTGGCGGCGGTAACGGCGGCCGATGGCCCCGGACTCGTCGTAGAAGACATTCATGTCCCCGCGGAGGGACCGGACGATTGAGCGGGCGGTCTCGACGAGGGCGGGTTTGTTTTTGAGAAGAGGGAAGACGCCGCATTTGATCGGGGCCATGCGCGGGTGGAAGCGCATGACGTTGCGGGTTTCGGCCTTGCCCTTGTCATCGGTGACGGTCTCCTCGGCGAAGGCCTCGCAGAGGAGGGCAAGGACGGTGCGGTCGGCTCCCGCGCTTGGCTCGACGACATGGGGAACGAAGCGCTCCTTCGTCACCTCGTCGTAGTAGTCGAGTGGCTTGCCGCTGTGTTCGATGTGTTTTGAGAGATCGTAATCCGTCCGGTAGGCGATGCCCTCCAGCTCGCTGATGCCGAACGGGAACTCGTATTCGAGGTCGTAGGTCTTTTTCGAATAGAACGCGCGGTCGCCGTCCGGGATGTCGTTGATGTGGATTTTCGAGCGGGGGATGCCGATGTCCTCGTAAAATTTCAGCCGCTGCTCGAGCCAGTAGTCGGTGAGCTTGAGGCCGTCTTCCGGGCGGCAGAAGTATTCGATTTCCATCTGCTCGAACTCGCGCGAGCGGAAGATGTAGTTGCGGGGGTTGATCTCGTTGCGGAAGGCCTTGCCGATCTGGGCGATCCCGAACGGGAGCCTCTGCCGCGACGTGTCGAGGACGTTGCGGAACTGGACGAACATCGCCTGGGCTGTCTCGGGGCGGAGGTAGACGAGGTTGTCGTCGCTCTCGACCGGGCCGGCGTAGCTCTTGAACATGAGGTTGAACGCGCGCGCCTCGGTGAGGTCGCGGCTGCCGCAGTTCGGGCAATATTTCGCGCCGTCCCTCTCCGGGAGCTGGTCCGCGCGGTGGCGGGTTTTGCACACGCGGCAGTCCGCCATCGGATCGGAGAACGTGTCCTCGTGGCCGGACGCCTTCCAGACTGCGCGGTTCATGATGATCGCGCCGTCCATGCCTTCCATGTCGTCGCGTTCGCGGACATTGCGCTTCCACCAGAAATCCTTGAGGTTCCGCTTCAGCTCCACGCCGAGCGGGCCGTAATCCCAGAACCCGTTGAGCCCGCCGTAGATTTCGGAGGACTGAAAAATGAAACCGCGCCTCTTGCAGAGGCTCACAATTTTTTCCATGCGCTGGGCAGACTCGTCTTTGGCCATAATGAGAAGCCCCCATAGAACCCGACCGCCGCCGGATCGTCAACGCAGCAGTCGGGGCCCAAATCTGCGCGTCACGCCAACGATGGGAGGGCGAACCGCCGTGTGGGCCCATTTATTACGGCTCAGACGGAGCTTCGCCCTCCCAGGACGGAGCTTCGCCCTCCCTCGCGTTATCGACAGGTCGTCGAACCGCTCCCCTCTCATTTCTTCCCCTACGCGAGGGATTTGGGCGGGATTATCCCCGGACAGCCAGCAGCCCCACGATCTGGCCGGAGGGATTTTCGACCACCACGGGAACGCGCGGGGGCGAGGCAGCCATCGCCGCCGTGAGCGGGTCGTCGATCCGGACTCTGGTCACCGGCCTGACCAGGTCGTCCACCGGCCGGACACCGAGTCCTCCGGACATGGCCTGCTCCAAATCCTGCGTGCTCACGATTCCGGTCGCGCGGAGGCCACGGTCCACAACCGGAAAAACCCCCTGCCCGCTCGCCCTGGCAAGCGCCAGCGCATGTGCGACCGGGGTCTCCGTCGGAATGGCGGAATAGCCCGAAAACATCACATCCGAAACCTTGCGCTTCGCTCCCCCGGCGCGGAACCGCGCATACGCGAGCTCCTGCTGGGCACCGGCAAAGACAAACACCGCGATGAACAGCAACATGCCCGGCCCGAGGAAGCTCACCACCGCGAACACGACCGCCAGCGCCTGGCCGATCCGGGCCGCGATCAAGGTCGCCCGCGTGTGATCCATCACCATCGCGAGCAGGGCGCGCAGGACCCGGCCGCCATCCATCGGGAAGGCGGGGAGGGCATTGAACGCCACCAGCCCCACATTCATGACCAGCAGGCTTTCCAGCAAGCCGCCCCCCGCATGGTCGATGTCCGTGAAATCCGACATCCGGACTTTTGCGGCCAGGAAGGCAAAGAGCACCAGGGCGATCAGCACGTTCACGGCGGGCCCCGCGACGGCGACCACGAGTTCCTGAACCGGTTTGTCCGGCATCCGTTCCAGCCGGGCAACTCCGCCGATGGGCAGAAGGGTGATGTCCGGGGTGCGGATCCCGTAAGCCCGCGCCGCAAACGCATGGCCGAACTCGTGCAGCAGCACGCACAAAAAAAGCAGCAGCGTGAAGCCCACCCCTTCGACGGCTCCCTGAACCCCGCTTTCCTTCCAATACACCACCCCAAACCATGCCAAAACCAGCAGGAATGTGACGTGGATTTTGACGTCGATTCCCGCCACCCGGGCGACTTTGTAGGACCAGCGCATAAAAATTGGTTTTCCGTGGAAGCGGTTTGGCATTATCACACGCATCTCGTGCAGGATTGCCGCAACCGTCGGTCCAACAGATAATTCAGAATTCCCAAAAAGAAAATGCCATTACCAAAAGTGCTCGTAGCTGATCCGGTTTCCCAACGTGGCGTCGAAGAGCTCGCCGCAGGCGGCGCCCTCGAAGTGGTTGTCAACACCGGCCTCAAGGAACCGGAGCTCATCGCGCTCATCCCCGAATTCTCCGCCCTCGTCGTCCGCAGCCAGACGAAGGTCACCGCCGCCGTCCTCGATGCCGCCAAAAAATTGAAGGTCGTCGGGCGGGCGGGAGTCGGCGTGGACAATGTGGACGTGGACGCCGCGACGCGCCACGGCGTAATCGTGATGAACACGCCCGGCGGCAACACGATCTCGACGGCGGAGCACGCCTTCTCGCTCCTCATGAGCATCGCCCGCAGCATTCCGCAGGCGGATGCCAGCGTCAAAGCCGGGAAGTGGGACCGAAAAAAATACGAGGGCGTCGAGCTTTACGACAAGACGCTCGGCATTCTGGGCATGGGCCGCATCGGCACCGAACTGGCGCGCCGCGCGATCGCCTTCGGAATGCGCGTGGTCGCCTACGACCCGTATCTCTCGGTCAGCCGCGCCCGCAGCCTTCAGGTCGAGCTCGTCGAGGACCTCGACGCACTCGTGCCGCAGGCGGATTTTATCACGATGCACATGCCGCTCACCGACGAGACCCGCCACATGCTCGACGCGCGTCGGCTCGCACTCTGCAAAAAAGGCGTGCGGATTGTGAACTGCGCCCGCGGCGGACTCATCGACGAAGCGGCTCTCGGCGAAGCCCTGAAATCCGGCCACGTCGCCGCGGCGGCCCTGGACGTTTACGAGGTCGAGCCGCCGCCGGCGGAGTTCGCGCTGCGTTCGCTCCCGAACATCGTGTTCACCCCGCACCTCGGTGCCAGCACGGCCGAGGCGCAGGAAAACGTGGGCATCGAGATCGCCCAGGCAATCCGGGCCGCACTCCTCGAAGGGGAAATCCGCAATGCCGTCAACATGCCGAGCATCGACGCCAAGACCGCCGCCATCGTGAAACCTTACCTCACGCTCGGCGACAAACTCGGGCGCTTCGCCGCCCAGCTCGCGCCCAAGCGCAACGACCGGATCGTCATCACCTACGGCGGCAAGGCGGTCGAAATGCCGACCGAGGCGATCAGCCGCGCGATCCTCACCGGGTTCTTAAAAAATGCCGGCGGCGAGGAAGTCAACAGCGTCAACGTCCGCACGATGGCCGTCACGCTCGGCCTCAACGTGGAGGAAGTCCGCTCCAGCGAGCAGACCGACTTCAACGAGTGGCTCCACGTCGCCGTCTTCAGCGGCGAGAGCAAGGTCTCGGTCGGCGGCACATTCTTCGGCGCAAAAAATGACCCGCGCATCGTCCGCGTCAACGGCCGCCCGGTCGAGGTCACGCCTTCCGGCGTCGTTCTCCTCCTCGAAAACAAAGACCGCCCCGGCATCGTCGGCCACATCGGAACCCTCCTCGGCAAAGAGAACATCAACATCGCCAGCATGAGCCTCTCCCGCAACGAACAGGGCGGCCGCGCGCTCACGCTCCTGAACCTGGACAGCCTGCCCGATGCGGCCGTCCTCGGGCGCCTCGCCGCCGACGCCGACATCTCCGCCGCCCAGGTGATCTCGCTCTGATCCGAATTCAGCGGTTCCTCACGCAGCGGCTCGATCGTGGCTCTACGAGGACCGTTCTTCGTCGCCCTTTGCGATCCCCGTGAGAATGAACGCCCCCCAGACGATGACGCCGGTCGCCCAGGCGATGGCGGCATAGGCATAATGGGTCATCTGGACTTTGGGCATCCAGTCGGCCGTGACGCGCGTCAGCATGGCCAGGGTGATGAGGGCGGACATGAGCAGCACGGACCACAGGGAGGCGCGGAATTTGTCCGATTGCCCGCTGTGCCCGAGAACGACGCGGGTCGCGACGATGAAGGTGAGCAGGCTGAAGCCCGTGATGAAAACAATGTGCAGCAGCGTCAGCATATGCCCGGGCATGATTGCCGCCAGGATGAAGCCAACGGGGATCGACGCCAGGGCGATCCGCAAACCCAGCGCCAGTGATCCGCCGCCAAAACCCGCCCGGTGAACCGGCACCTCACGGAAAAAATAGAGCAGCAGCGCGCCGGCCCGCAAGCCGCAGCCCCAGCGCTGAAAACCCGCCGCCTCAATGGCAAAACTCGCAACGACGGCCACTCCGCACATCGCGGCGAATGCCGCCCGCGCCTTCCATCCCGGCGGAAGTGTGGGGGATTCCGGAAAGCTCTGCCGGTTGGGCAGTCCAAAAAAACGCGGCAGCAGGAACGCACCGATCCCCATGATCGGCAGCAGGAGAAAACCCTGATAGAGCAGCAGTTTCGCGAACGGCACCGCCCAAAGGGGCATCAGGCCGGGCGCCACTTGGGAGACGGCCAGGCCGAATGACCCCGTCAACGCGGACGCCAATCCCATTCCGACAAGAACGAAAGCCGGCGGCGGGGTGTCCCCGCGAAACAGAGCGCGCACACCGAGGACAAAGACAAACGCCAGAAAGGTGCAGAAAAAGACCAGATCGCCCCACAGGGTCCGTCCGGAATAATGAAGCCATGTCGTAAAAACCAGGGCCGAACCGAATCCCAGGGTCTCGTAAATCGTCACCCTGGGCACCCCCAGCAATCTCGGCAGCGCCGTGCCGAGAAATCCCCCGACGAAACAGGCCAGGAATCCCTCGATCATGATCCGCGCATGCTGGGGGCCCGGATACACGCCCGTCATGTTCCAGATATAAAACGGCCACATCATCACGCCGAAAATCCCCACCGCCGCCCCCAGGGGAAAGAGCAGCCGGAAGGGCTCGCCCGCCGCCACCAACTGCCAGTAACCCTTCGCCGCGGCCCGGCCTGTTCCGGTTGAAGGCACGGCGGACGATTCGCGGATGGCTGGCATGTCGGCAATTCTCATCATGAGACCAATGTCTCCGGAAATCCGGCACATTGCAATAATAAAGGATAGTTTTATCTTTATTTATCGCGCGTTTATGGTATGAGTGCCCGTCATGAAGCCCGAAGCCGCCCGATCAAGATGGAGTCCATGAAAAAGAAGCCCCTGTCCGCCGGGCTGCCCCCGCTGAAAAACGCCCCCCTTTTCCACGGGCTGTCGGCACCGCAAAAATCCGCTCTCGCGGAGATCACGTCGGTCCGCAGTTTTCGGCGCAACGAAATCATTTTCCGCGAGGGGGCTCCGGCCACCGGCTTTTTTGTCATCCAATCCGGAGCGGTGAACGTTCACCGTCTGAGTCCCGATGGATCGGAACGGATCATCCGGATCTTTCATTCCGGGGAAAGTTTTGCGGAAGCCTCCCTTTTGCCCGGGGGAGTGTATCCGGCCAACGCGCGCGCTTTGGGGGATTGCAGTGTTTGTTTGATTTCACGGGCTCCGTTTCTATCCCTGCTGGAAAGCGATTCCCATTTCGCCCTGAGGATGATCGTTGCCCTGAGTGTCCGTATTCACGCTCTGGCCGGTTCCATCGAAAACCTGCGTGTCGAAAATATGCGGGAACGACTGCTTCTCTGGCTGCTCTCCCGACGCCCAACCGAGGGCAATCCAATTTCCTACACGATTTATCTCGCCACGACCAAGGCGGCGCTCGCCGCCGAACTGGGCATGAGGCAGGAGACGCTTTCCCGTCTTCTGGCGGATTTGCGGGCATCGGGAAACCTGGCTGTCAACGGCCGCGAGATCGTTGTCCTCAAACCCGCGCGGCTGCGGGCGCTTTTGAACGAAACGGAATCGTGATCGGGCGGAAAACATTTTTCGCGGAATCCGGACTTGACGGGTCGGCGGACAACCTTCCATGACCGACCGACCGTTGATTTACTCCTGCTCGGGCTGCTCCGGCGCCGCGCAGCTTGCCAACCACCTCGCCATCCGGATGGACCGGCTCGGGGCCGCCGAGATGTCGTGCATCGCCGGTCTCGGCGGCGACGTGAAACCCCTGGTGCGTCTCGCCAAGTCCGGGCGGCCCATCGTCATGCTCGACGGCTGCCCCTTCCAGTGCGGACGTCACACGCTGGCGCGCCACGGGATCGAGCCGGATTTGTATCTGGACTTGAGTCGGTGCGGGGTGAGCAAGGAGAAGCACGTGGATTTCGATCCGGAGGACTCGGAACGACTTGTGCCGCAACTTGCCGCCAGTATCGCCGCGATGGATAATTCCCGGACCCCCGCCGGACGGGAGCAGACGGCGGGCGTCTGCCCATGAGCGGAAAGACAGCGCTTGTATAGATCGTATAACGATATTACAGGACACCGGTCGCCATGCTCGCTTTCAAAATCATTCTTCTCAAACTCGTCATTGCCGCCGTGACCGGCTGGGTGATGTTCGAGCTTCTCTGAAATGCCGCGGTTCCGCTATCTGGGCGATCCGCTCTTTCTGACGGGCTGCGCCGCGTATGCCGGCAACCGCTGGTTGATCAAGCCGGTCATTGCCTGGCCGTTCCTCCAAGGTCATTTCAACGACCTGTGGCTGATTCCCTGCGCCCTGCCTCCCGTCCTTTGGTTGCACCGGCGCCTGAAGCTCCGCCGTCATGATGGCATGCCGGAGATCTCCGAGATCGCGTGGCATCTGGTTTTCTGGGCGGCGCTCTGCGAGTGGATCGGTCCCTGGTTCCTCCGGCATTCTTCCGGTGACGCTCTTGACGTGGCCGCTTATGCCGCCGGAGCGGTTGTGGCGGGGCTTTGGTGGCGGCGGAGACCCGATCCCGCGGATTCACCCGGTTGGTCTCCGGGAGCGCGGGGCTTTCACTCCTGAAAGCCGAGATTCTTTTTCAGCCGTGGCATGCGGTCGGCGACGAGGTCGCCGACCTGGTGACGGTTGAGGCTGCGGTAGAATTCCCCGCGCGCCTCGTTGAGAATCCCGCGCAACCGGCAACTCGGAGAGATGGGACAAAGCGGATGACCGTCCGGGCCTTCACACCCCGCCATCTCCCCCTTTGGCTCCAGAGCCCGCATCAGATCTCCGAGACTCCATCGCGCCGCCGCGGGTTCCATCACGATCCCTCCCCCTCGGCCTCTTTTCGCGTGGACCAAGCCGAGGCCGATCAGTTTGCGGCTCACCTTGGTCAGGTGATTCTCTGAAATGTCGAAGGCTTCCGCGACTTCCCGCACACGGACGGTTTCCCCCGGGCGGAGCTGCAGGTAGATGAGCAGCCGGAAAGCATAGTCGGAGTGCCGGGTGATTTTCATTTTTAAAGTCGCATTATTAATACTAGTTTTCCGGTTGACTTAAAGTCGTATTTAAAATACCACATTTTTTGATGAAAAACCGCTCCGTCTCCTATGCACGTCTCTGGCTGGCTTTGGCCGTTGTGATTCTTGGTTCGTTTGCTGTTTTGATCTATTACGGCATGGAGATCTACCGGCAGGCTCCGCCGGTCCCGGCCCGTGTGGTGACGGAATCCGGGCGGGTTCTATTCACCGGCGAAAGCATCCGGGATGGCCAGAACGTCTGGCAATCCATGGGCGGCCAGCAGCTGGGCAGCGTGTGGGGTCACGGCGCCTATGTCGCGCCGGATTGGTCGGCGGACTGGCTGCACCGCGAATGCCTGTTGATTCTGGACGAATGGTCCCAAAAGGCGAAAGGGAAGCCGTTTGAAGAATTGGATCCGGAGTCGAAGGCCGCCCTGCAAGCACGGTTGCGCATCGAACTCCGCGGCAACACCCATGATCCCAGGAGCGGAGACATTGTGGTTTCCGATGTGCACGCCAGGGCCTTCGGGGTGTTGGCCCGGTATTATGCCGCGATTTTCGGTGATGCGATGGCATTTCCTCCGGAAGCGGCCCGCGTGGCCGACGCGGGGATGAGTCCCCCGCAACTGCGCGATGCTTATGCCATCGCGCGAAACACGATCAAGACTCCGGAGAGGCAGGCTGCAATGAACACGTTCTTTTGGTGGGCTGCGTGGGCGTGTTCGACAGAGCGGCCCGGAGCCACCGGGGGAGGCGCTTCACAGCCCGGGACCGGGCAGGTGACTTATACGAACAATTGGCCGCCCGAACATCTGATTGGAAACTCGCCGAGCGGACCTGTCGTGGTCTGGTCGGTCATCAGTTTCGTCCTTCTCCTCGGAGGCATCGGGGGAATGGCATGGTATCATGCGCTCCTGCGCCAGAGCGGCGGGGAGGAGCATCAGGCACCGGAGAACGACCCCCTGCTGGCTCTTTCCCCAACGCCTTCGATGCGGGCAACACTCCGTTATTTCTGGGTCGTCGCAGCCCTCATTGTGGCCCAGGTCGGTCTCGGCGCCGTGACCGCGCATTATGGAGTCGAAGGTTCCGGCTTTTACGGGATTCCGCTGGACCAATGGCTGCCCTATTCGGTGACACGCACCTGGCACACCCAGCTCGGAATCTTTTGGATCGCGACCGCCTGGTTGGCGACCGGGCTTTTTATTGCCCCGGCTGTATCCGGCCACGAGCCGAAATTTCAGGCCGCGGGTGTGAACTTCCTTCTCGCATGCCTCGTCCTCATCGTCGTCGGTTCGTGCTTCGGCACATGGTATGGCACCCGCCAGCAAATGGGACTCGAGACGAATTTCTGGTTCGGACACCAGGGCTACGAGTATGTGGATATGGGGAGGTTCTGGCAGATTTTCCTGCTGGTCGGGCTTTTCCTCTGGCTGGTGCTGATGATCCGGGCCATCTGGTCGGCATTTCGGAATCCCCGGGAAAACCGTCATCTGCTCGCCCTCTTTTTGATCGCCTCCGCCGCGATTGCGATTTTCTGGGCCGCGGGGTTGATGTGGCACCGGCAAACCAACCTGGCCATCGCGGAATATTGGCGCTGGTGGGTGGTTCATCTCTGGGTGGAGGGATTTTTTGAAGTCTTCGCCACCGTGGTGATCGCGTTCCTTTTCACCCGCATGGGTCTGCTGAAGACCTCCACCGCCACCGCCGCGGTGCTGTTTGCCACCGTGGTGTTTTTGTCGGGTGGCATCATAGGCACCTTCCATCACCTCTATTTCACGGGCACACCGACCGCGATTCTTGCCCTGGGAGCGACGTTCAGCGCGCTGGAAGTGGTTCCGCTGACACTCATCGGGTTCGAGGCGGCCGAAAATCTGGCTTTGTCCCGCGCCCGCCATTGGGTGGCGGCTTACCGCTGGCCGATTTACTTTTTCATCGCAGTCGCGTTCTGGAACCTGGTTGGGGCCGGGCTTTTCGGGTTCCTGATCAACCCGCCGATCGCCCTGTATTTCATGCAGGGGTTGAACACGACAGCCGTGCACGCGCATACCGCTCTGTTTGGCGTTTATGGGATGCTCGGTATCGGGCTCATGCTTTTCTGTCTCAAGGGGCTTGCCACGAAACGACCATGGAAAACAGGAACGCTGTTTTTCAGCTTTTGGTCCATCAACATCGGGCTGATCCTCATGGTCCTGCTCTCCCTGCTGCCCGTCGGCCTCCTGCAAACGTGGGCCAGTGTCGAACACGGAATGTGGTACGCCCGCTCCGCGGAATTCATGCAGACAGGATTGATGGATACTCTGCGCTGGTTGCGGGTGATCGGCGATACGATCTTCGCGGTCGGGATTCTTGTCCTCGGATGGTTTGTCGTCGGCCTCAAGGCCGGTTGGTCGCTTGAACCCGGGGAGCGTTGACTCAAAGGAAAAAACCGCATCTCGCCTCCGGGATTCAGCTTTTTCTTTGGCGATTCTTCCAGTAGTTTCCTCCGAAAGACTCTATCCTATCGCAAGAACATGAAGCTCTATTCTATCATATCGGTTACTCTGTGCCCTCGATGGCGGACTTAACTCAGCAATAAACTTGCAGGGCAAACCATTAAAATCCGAGGAGGGATTGTTCAGATGCTGAGACGCAGGGTTTTCGGATCGCGGGCGCCGTGCCAGGCCCGCAGGACTTCGACCGTCTTGCGTGACTCGTCCACGTCGTAATAGATCAGGTACGGATACCGCAGTACTTTGCGCGCACCGGGGCGCTGTTTGACAGGTTGTCCGATAAAGGGGCTTTGACCGGCTTCAAAGGCGCGGTCGAGCAACTCATTGCCGATGCGCGATGCGGTTTCGCATCCAGAAACTTCCGCAAGATATTCGACAATTTCCTGAATATCGGAAAGGAAGAGGTCGCTCAGGATGACTTTGTAGCCCATCGGGCGATGAGGTTGCGGGCTTGCTCAAGGGTGGTGACTTTCCCCTCGCGGATCGAGCGCCGACCAGCGTCGATGGCGGCAAGCATTTCAGGGGTTTCCTCGATCCTCAACTCGATTTCCTCCAAACGCTGCCATACCTTTTCACGCTCGACACGTCCAAGCCGGGGCAGTTCCTCCAGGATTTCGGTCATGCTCATTGAGGGAGGTTACTCGATTTCGTTGACGGGGGCAAGCCGCCCGAAGGCGTGGCAAACGGCGAGGACTTTCTGGTCGTTCTGGATGACGGGGCAGGCCTGTCGCTCAGGTTTCCATGAGCGGAAGAGTCCGTGGTGCCGCTCCTCTCAACAATGCGACGCGGAATTCGGACGGTGGTAGAACCATCCGTTGACGAGGAAACAGACCAGCGCAAAAACGGCCATGCCCGTGTAGGCGAGGGCCGGTGTTCCCAGATGATCCATCGTCCAGCCAAGGAGAAGGGGCGGGGCAAAGCCGCCGAGGGCGCCGATGCAACTGACAATCCCAATCGCGGCCCCGGCTTCCCGCGGCAGCACTTGCGGAATGATTTTGAAGACGCTGCCATTGCCGAGGCCGGACGCGGCGCAGATCCCGAGAATCACCCCGAAGAACCCGCCGAATTGGTCGGGCTGCAGGAATGCGGACAGGCTGAATCCGCCGATGGCCATGATGCCGATGGCGATCGAGGTGATCAAGCCTGCGCCGAACTTGTCGGACAGCCATCCGCCCACGGGACGCATGATGGTGGCCACGGCAACGGCCCACGGGGCGAACATCCAGGGGTTGGGTGCTCCACCGGGAGCGTCGGAAAAAACCGAGGAGATGATCAAAGGCAACGACGCTCCCATGGCGACAAAGCATCCGAATGTCAGGAAATAAAGGCTGGAGAGCACCCAGGTATGCAGGCGTTTTCCCGCGACGAGCTGCGAGGCGAAGGATTTCGGCTCGGTCGGAAAATCCTTTGTCCCGAACCAGATCAGGCCCGCGCAGAGGAGAATGAATGGAACCCAAACGAAGGCGGCATTTTCCAGATGCAGAGCCTTCGGGATGGGGCCGCTCCCCGGAAGGCCGGCGATCGAGAATCCGATGACCGCCGGAATGGTGAATTGCGCGATGGTGACTCCGAGGTTGCCGAGTCCGTTGACACCCAGGGCCGTGCCTTGCATCTGCTTGGGAAACCACAGATTGACGACACCCATCGAGGTGGCAAAGTTCGCCCCGGCGATGCCGGTAAACGCGGCGCAGACCAGCAACACCCAGTATGGGGTGGCAGGGTTCATTACCGCGAAGCCCGTCGCGAGACAGGGAAGAAGGATCGCGAGGGTGACGGCGGCGAAGCTCCGTCGGCTGCCGAAGGTCGAAACGATGAGTCCGTAGGGAATCCGCAGGAGCGAACCGAGAAGCACGGGAGTGGCCGTGAGCCAGAAAAGTTGCTGGCGGCTCAGGTGGAATCCCGCGTCCTTGAGCCGCAGCGGGATCGCCGACCACATGAACCAGACCGCGAATGCCAACGCGAGTGAAACGGTGCTGATGGCCAGCGTCCGCCAGGCAAGGGATTCGTTCCGGAACACTTCGCGGGCCGGCTTGCGAACGGAAAGCCGGATCGGACCGGGCAGATACCGCAGCAGGGCCGCCCCGCTCAGAAAGAGGGAGATCGAAGCCCAGAAACCCGGCCATTTGACCGCGTTGTTGCCGTCAAGCGATTCGTTGAGGGCGGATGTCAGCAGCCAAATCTGCATGACGAGGATCAGGATGAGAACGCAGATGATGCCCAGCGACAACGTGTTGGTCTTCGTGGGATGGGCCTGCGATTGGGCGTCGCGGAAGTTGCTCATAAGGAAAATGGGTTGAACCGCAGAGGCACAGAGACGCGGAGGGAGGGAAAATAAAGCGGCTTCATCTTTCAGGAGTTCCTCTGTGTCTCTGTGCCCCTGTGGTTTTCTTCCGCCGGTTCCCGGACATAGACGTCGTCGCCTTTGATGACGACTTCCAGGTGCGGGAGTGGGCGGGGAGGAGGTCCTTGAAGGACATGCCCGGTCTTGGCATCGAAAAACCCGTGATGGCACGGACATTCGATCTTGTTGTGCTCGGGCGAGTAATAGACGGCACAGGCAAGGTGCGTGCATTTCTGTTCGTAGGCCCGGAACGAGCCGTCCCGGAGGTGGATCAGGATGAACGGGATTTTTGAACCTTCGATCGTGAAGGCGTGTGTGCCACCGGACGGCACGTCGGATTTCTTGCAGACAAAGAAGTCTCCTTCAAAACGGAACGGCGGAAAGATCTTGTCCTTGATCGCCACCCATCCACTGCCGACCGCCATGCCGCCGGAGACGAGGCAAAGAAATTTGGCGAATTCACGCCGCGAGACGTGTTCGGCCTCGGCACGCTCGATGGGAAAATCGACATCTGACGCGGACTTGGGAGGTAATGAGGGGTTCATAAAGTTTTTGAATCGCAGAGGCACAGAGACGCGGAGATTTTGGAAAGCTTTTGAAAATGTCCTCTGTGTCTCTGTGCCTCTGTGGTTATTATCGGCGGATGGAGACCAGAGATCCGCTCACGCATCAAATCATCGGGCTTGCCATCGAGGTGCACCGGGAACTTGGACCCGGTTTGCTGGAGTCCGCCTACGAGGAATGTCTGGCTTATGAGCTTCGACAGGCAGAAATCCCGCATTTGCGCCAGCATCCGCTGCCCGTTCGTTACAAGGGGGTTCATTTGGAATGCGGGTATCGACTCGATATCGTGTTGCCCGAAAAGCTCATCATCGAACTCAAAACGGTGGAAGCCCTTCTCCCGATCCATGAAGCCCAGCTTCTGACCTATCTCAAACTGTCGGGGATTGAACGAGGCTTGCTGATTAACTTCAATGTTCCCGTCCTCAAAGATGGCATCAAGAGGATGGTTTGGACCAAGAGGAATTAACCGCAGAGACACAGAGTCGCAGAGGTTTTTCTGATCCCCCTGTCTTTCTGCTTCTCTCTGTGCCTCCGTGCCTCTGTGGTTATTTTTCTTCATTGAAAATAAGGGTTGGAACCGCAGAGTCGCAGAGTTGTTTCTGATCCCCCCGCATCCCTGCTTCTCTCTGTGTCTCTGTGGTTCATCACTCTCCGTCCACGACGAGCTGTGTCGCTCCTTTGGGCATCATGATGTTGACTTTGGTTTTCACCGTCTGTTGTCCGAACTTGAAAGTGTTGACGGGGGTGCTGTTGGGGCGGCGGCGCGCCATCTCCTCCCGGGTTCCGTAGAAGAGGGCACCGCTCGGGCACACGGTGGCGCACATGGGTCTTTTGCCCGCGCTCGTGCGGTCGTAACACATGTTGCACTTCATCATGAGGTCCATCGGCTCGATCTTTTTCGGCACGCCAAACGGACAGGCATTGACGCAGTTCGAGCAGCCGATGCATCGCTCGGTGTTGGCCGTATGGACGATGCCGAACTCATCCTTCCCGATGGCGACGGCAGGACAGACCTTGGCGCAGACCGGGTCCTCGCAGTGCATGCAAATTTGCACCGAAGTTTGTGTGGTCACAAAGCGGTCCACGTAATCGACGTGGATCATCGCGGTCTGTCCGTTTGTCTCGCACTCGGCGCAGGCCATTTCGCACGCGTGGCACCCGATGCAGCGTTGTGGATCGAGGAAAAACTCCTGATCGGTGCGGAATGTGGTGGTCGTCATGGGATGGGTAACCACAGCGGCGCAGAGACGCAGAGGAAGACGGGTCGCACGAGTTGTCTCTTGCTGACAAAACTCTGCGCCTCTGTGTCTCTGTGGTTCCAATTGTTCATATGCTCGCCCAGGCTTTGGTTTCTTCCGGGCCTGGAGCGACGCGGCCAAGCGGCTCCAGCTTGCAGGCGCAGACTTTGAATTCCGGGATCTTGGAGACCGGATCGAGGTGGCCCGAGGTGAGTTGGTTCGCGGATTTCCTGCCGGGCCAGTGGTAGGGGATGAAAACCGTGTCCTCCCGGATCGTCTCGACCAATTGGGCGGGAAACTCAGCCGCTCCGCGGCGGGTGGAAACGCGCACAAGCTCCCGGTCCCGGATTCCGTATCGGGCCGCGAGCGAAGGGTGAATTTCCAGCAACGGCTCGGGATACTGGTTCACGAGTTTGCCAATCCGGCGGGTCTGTGTGCCGCTGAGATACTGGGAAACGACGCGTCCGGTGGTGAGGATCACGGGGAATTCGCCGTCGGTCACTTCGCCGGGATCGCGATAGGAAATTCCGTGGAAGTGCGCCCGCCCGTCGGGCGTTTTGAATTTCCGGTCTTCCCAGAGCCGCGGCGTGCCCGGGTGATCGTCGTCCGGACAGGGCCAGAACACGCCCATGTTGTCCTCGATTTTTTGATAGCTGATGCCGGAGTAATCGGCCGTCCCGCCTTTCGAGGCCACACGCAGTTCATTGAAAATCGCTTCCGACGAGTCGTAGGTGAAAAACTTTTTTGAGCCGAGACGGTCGGCCAGTTCGAGAAGGATGTCGGTGTCGGTGCGGGCATTGCCGGGCGGGTTGACCGCTTTGCGAATGCGGACAACGCGGCCCTCGGCGGTGGTGACTGTGCCTTCTTCTTCCTCGTGAAGCGAGCCGGGGAGGATGATGTCGGCGTGGCGCGCGGTTTCATTGAGGAAGAAATCGATGACCACATAGAACTCGAGTTTGTCGAGCGCCTCGCGGATCATGTTGTTGTTGGGCAGCGAGACGAGGGGGTTGAAGCAAATACTGAGCAGGCCCTTGATCTCGCCCCGGTGGATGGCCTCCATGATCTCGTAGGCGGTCAGGCCCTTGCCCGGCAGGTCTTTCTCGTCGATTCCCCAGACGCCCGCGATGTATTTCCGGTGTTCGGGATTTTCGATATCCCGGTTGCCGGGGAGCTGGTCGCACTTGTGTCCGTGTTCGCGTCCGCCCTGGCCGTTGCCCTGGCCGGTGATGGTGGCATAGCCGCAATATGGTTTGCCGATCCGCCCGGTGGCGAGGACGAGGTTGATGCACGCCAGCACGTTTTCGACGCCTTTGCTGTGGTGCTCGATGCCGCGGGCATGGAGCAGGAAGCTGGTTTTGGCCGGCCCCCACCACCGGGCCGCCAGCAGGATTTTTTCCTTCGGGACACCGGTGGCCTGCTCCGCCCAGTCGAGGTCGTAGGATGCGACGGCGGCCTTCGCTTTCTCAAAATCGGTGGTGTGGTTGGCAATAAAATCGTGGTCGAGCCAATCATGCTTGATGAGCTGGTGGAGAATTGCGCCGTAGAGGGCGGAGTCTCGTCCGGGCCGGACGGGGAGGTGAAGGTCGGCGGTGCGGGCAATGGGAGTGAGGCGGGGATCGACCACGATCAATTTGCCGCCGTTGTCGCGGGCCTGCCAGATCCAGTGCGTGAGCGTGGGAAAGGTTTCGCTGACGTTCGTTCCGCAGAGCATGATGACTTCGGCATGCGCGAGGTCGGAATAGTTGTTCGATCCGCGGTCGAGACCGAACGCTTTCTTGTTCCCCGCCCCGGCGCTCACCATGCAGAGGCGTCCGTTGTAATCGAGGTTTTTGGTCTTGAGGGCGATCCGCGCGAATTTTCCCACGAGGTAACTTTTTTCGTTGGTCAGGGAAACGCCGGAGAGCATGGCGAAGGAGTCTTTGCCGTGGGCGTTCTGGATGCGTTGGATTTCCCGGACCACCCGGTCCATGGCGGCATCCCACCCGAGCTTCTCAAAACCCTTGCCGCCGACGCGAATCATCGGGTCCAGCAGGCGGTCCGGGTGATCATTTTGCAGATAGCGTTGAACGCCTTTCGGACACAGACGGCCCTCGTTGAAGGGGAACTCCTCCCAGGGCTCGAAGCCGACAACCCGGTTGTCTTTGACGAGCAATTTGATGCCGCACTGCATGCCGCAGAAGCAACAGTGGGTCTTGACCACTTCATCCGGCTCGTCGCGGCCGGGGATCCCCTCCGGCTTGGGAAAATTGAGACTGGGACCGAAGCGGGCGATGATGTCTTCAGCAGGAACCGGGAGGGTGGCCATAAGGTCAAGGGGTTGAACCACAGAGACACAGAGGCACAGAGGAATGCAAAACATTCGATGTTCCCAATCTCCGCGTCTCTGTGCCTCTGTGGTTCATGGTTATCCAAAAAATCCGCCCGATTGCTCCCTGGCTTTGAGGTGGGCTTTGGCCAGCAGGGCGCGCTTGCCCTGTGGGCTGTAGTCGAGATGGGATTTTCCGTCGCTGCGGGTGTAGTCGAACCCGAGATCGGTCGTGACGGCTTTCAGATCATCAACCTGCATCTGCGAGGTGAAATCGCCTCCGGTGTGCGGGCAGCGGGCCTGCGGGCCTTCCGCCCCGGCCTTGCGATAGATCGCGATGCCAAGCTGGGCGGGACGCTGGATGATATGGAAAAATTTTCCGAACGGCATCCAGAGGAGAAAGAGGATGACGGTGATCGCATGGGTGATCGCCATGAACTGGTGCGCTTTGCCGTCCATGAATTTGTAGTCGAGGCTGATGCCCAAACCGGTCACCGAAATGGCGAGCAGAAGGAGAAGCGGCAGCCAGTCGCCTTCGAATGTCTGCACCGCGATGAGGCCCGCATGCGTGAGACGCCGGCGCATGAGGAGCATCACTCCGGCAATTACGAGAATGGCCGACCAGTTCAGCGCGTTGAAGATCAGTGTGGCGATCCAGGAATGGAGAGGAAACTCCATCGTTTTGAACCCGAATGTGTAGATTTCATAGGTGTCGATGCCTCCCGGTTTGAGTCCGAAATGAATCCATCCGAACACCAGCGGAAACGTCACACCGAAAGCCAGGACACACCCCCAGGCCATGAGCAGATGCCCCCGGCCAAGCGCGCGACCGCGCCTCTGGATGAACCGCTGGCCGAGGAAATTCACCACAAAATGTTTGACCAGCTCCCATCCGTAAACAACCGCCCGGCCCGAAAAGAACAACTGCCAGCCGCGCGAAAAATATCTCCATGTCGGCGGTCTCTGCAGCCAGACCGTGTAGCGATAGACGACGCCAAACCACGCGAAGATGCAACCGAACAGATAGGCCACGAGCGCCGCGTCAAAATTTCCCAAATTCCGCGATCCGAAAAAAACCGCGACGACCAGACCGGCTGTCGCCAGTGTCGCCGTCATCAGCGCCGCCGGGTTAAGCGTGCCGAACATTCCTTTTTTTTGCGCCGTGACGCGGTTGCGGGCAACTGCGGAAATTTCCCGTCGAAGATCGCCAAACTCGTCTTCTTCATGAAACTCCGGTTGGAATCGATCATTCCGGATATCATGTTGTGGAGCGGGCAGGGATCCCCTTTGCCGCACCAGTCGTGACCAAACGGGCACAGGGACGGTGGTTCGATTTGCTCAAACAGGGAAGCGATATCCAGCAGGCAGATCGTCCTGGCCGGTTTGGCAAGGGTGTAGCCTCCCCCCGGACCCGGCTGACCGCTGACGAGTCCCGCCGCGGCGAGTTGCGTGAGCAACTTGGCTGTCAGCGCCCGCGAAATGCCGCGCGCCTTGGCAATTTCGCCCGACCCCGCCCGCTTCTTGGGCTCCGCCGCAAGAAAACTCATCACCGCAATAGCATTCGCCGAGGTTTTGCCGTAGATAAACATGGTGGGAAATTAAACCACAGAGACCCGGAGGCACAGAGGATTCATTGGCGGGGGTTTCGATCCCGGGGTGGTCATCGGATGTTTGGTGATTCTTTTTATGCGGCCATCTTTGCGGCCGCGGGGAAAAGAACCGTGTTTTCCAGGTGGATGTGGCGGTGGAGGTCCTCTTCAAGGTCGGCCAGTCCCGCAAAGAGCGCGCGATAGGTGTTGCAGGCATCCGCCGGAGGCCGATATCCCCCTGTGAGTTCGTGCAAACGCCCGAGAGCCTTCCCGGCATCGTCATGTTCATGGATCATGCAGGCAATGGGACCGTCTAGTCCCGCGGGAGCCGATTCTCCACGGCTCATCGCCGAGACGGCGGGAAAAAGAATCTGTTCTTCCTTCGCCATGTGGCTGATGAGTTCCGCTTCCAGTCCGCAATAGACCTGGAAGACTTCCACCAGCGAGGGGGTGTGTCCGCCGTGGACATGCGCGACACGTTCCGACATCGCATGCAGACGCGGAAATTCCCGCCGGAGGAAGGCGTGGTGGGTTTCGACGATATAATCGGCCAGCTCGTGGGGCGGGAGGTCCGCCGGATTGGCATGTGCCTCCGCCGAAGCCGGCCTGAGGGCCTCAAGCTGCCCGAGCACGGCGTCAAGCGACACGCCCTTGCGCTCGCAGGCCTCGCGCAGAGTGCGTCCGCCCTGACAGCAGAAATCGATTTGAAATGCTTGGAAAACGCGGGAACGACCGGGCTCCCCGGCCACGAGCTCCCCGACCGTGCGGTCTGGGAACGGCGTTCCGGCGGGAGAGAAAGCAGTGGGGTGATGGCTCATGACACCGCGAATCCCAACACGGCGGGACCGCGATTGCAAGAAAAAAAGATAATTTTATCTTTGTTTTGGTTTGCGCGCTCCCTGTGGCCGGTGCCGACAGGGGCGCGGGCCTCCAGCCCGCCGTACGGAATATTCGTTCGCGGGCGGGACACCCGCGCTCTTTCCTTCGCGCGGCCCCGTCCCGGGCTGCCGCAAGCGGGACGTTCCGAAATTAGTGTAGTCCGTCCAACGGATTGCGGGTTATGTTGAGAGGCGGTTGTGCCAACCGCCTATCGGATTTCCACAGACCCTTGACACAAGGGTCTCTACAGCAGGCCCTGTCGCGCGATACCTATAATACCTCATCTGCTTGGCGGACTACACTAGAGCAGCTTCGGTTCGGACAAAAATGCCCCGACCCGTCTGGCGGCCATTTCGACATAGGCCGGGTTGGATTCGATGCCCAGCCATCGCCGCCCGAGGCCTTCACAGGATTCGGCAGTGGTGCCGCTTCCCAGAAACGGATCCAGCACAAGATCGCCGGCACGGCTGCCGGACTCGACCAGGGCATTGATCAACGCGATCGGTTTTTGGGAAGGATGGCCGACCTTTTCTCCGGAGAGTCCCTTGAGCGACGGCACACGCAGAATATTTGTGGCGTATTTGCCCCTGCGCAGATGGGTTTCCCTGGCCTGCTTGTCCTTGTAGCGTTTGTCACGCATGTAGGTTTGAATCGTGGCCTCGTCGTAGGGCAACCGGACGGCATCCTTGTCAAAGAAGGGAGCGGCATCCGGTGTCGTACGCAACGCCAAGACCATCTCATACTGTGGCGTGAACGAATCCGAGCGTTCGTTGTAGCCGACCGCGCGGTCCCAGATGAGCATGTCGTGAAAAGCCATCTTCCTGGCCAGAGCGGAACAGACATGCAGCCAGACGTGCTCCCGCTTTCCCAATTGCCCGAAGATGTAAAGCAGTCCGTCGGGCTTGAGAATCCGTTTGCATTCATCCGCCCATTTCAGGGTCCATTCCAGATACTCCTCCTGGCTTTTCCAGGTGTTGTCCCACTTGTGCTCCAACAAAACCTGAAAATAGGGAGGGTCCGCGATGATCAATTGTGCGCATTGGTCCGGAATCCCCGGAAGCGCGCCCAGGACATCTGAGCAGAGGATTTCTCCGCGGCCGATTTTTGTTCCCTGCGTGGTTGGCATGTCGGCCGGACTGCTCAGACCAGCTGCTTGATGGCGGTCGTGAGATAGACGGCCTCGGGGTACTTTCCGCGGTATTTCGTGATTTCCTTTTTCTCGATCACGCGGAACCCGAACCGTTCGAGAACCTTCGCACCGCGGCGGGATTCGAATGTCACCATCTGGCCGAAGACCGCTTTTTCGCCATGGGATTTGAGATAGTCGAAATACGCGTTGAGCAGCACATGGGTCCCGGCGAAGCTCTGCGCTTCGGGCAGGACGTTGAAGTGAAAATGGGCGGTTCTGCGCGGTGCGGCGGGAACTTCGCGCCAGGAATTTTTCAGGATCCACTGGATGAATTCCCGCGTGGCCCGATTGTAGCGGTGATATCTGAGGATGCCTGACGCGAAGAGGCTGAGATTGTGGAAAAAGCTGTGCCACTGCTGCCGAAGGGGCCGCCGCGACCCGAGAAGGTAACCTTTCACCACGCCGTCCTGTTCCAGAACAAAGGCGGATTCCGGCTCGACGTCGGTGTAATACGCAGTGAGGTAATCGGCGAAGAGTTCCCGGTCCTCGAAAACCGGATCAATCGGTTTGCCCAGAAACCCGGTCTCGCAACAAAGGCGGCGGACAGCACCGCGGTCGCGGGGTTCGTAATGTCGGATCGAGATTCCAGGGGGCAGGGCCACGGGCCATCTTGTATGCGAAAATCAAAAATCCGACAAGTTCAACCGGTCGTATTACGTTTCATCGTCCGGTGGCGGACGCACTCCGGCGGCCTGGCGAAATGGCGGCGGACCCTCGCGCAACAAGGCGGGAGTTGCATAAAGTTTGTTGCGCCCCGCTTTTCTTTGTTTACTTCACCAGGTTGATTATTTATCAATCCGGTTCGTATGCGCCCCTCTTCCACCGTGATTTTTGCTGCGATCCTGCTGTCGCTTTCCCTGTTTCCTGCAGATCTTAACGCCCAGCGGCCCGCGTTGAATTCCGAGGTCCAGATCACCAAAATCGAATCCGCCTTTATCGATTCGCCGAAAATCACCGCTCCCGGGTATGCAAAGAAGTCGCCCGGACGGCCCGGTTCGTGGCTGGAAATCGAGGTGACTTTCGAGCGGAACGCCGTCCCGAAAGAGCCGAAGTTCTCCGACGAGCTCACCTTCAACTACTACGTTCTCCTGAAGAACGAGCATGTCACGGAGGACAAGAAGCCGACCTTGCTCACGGGTTCGATCGTCCATGTCCACGTGCCGCAGGAAAAAGGGTTGCATTCCGTCGCATTCGTCAGCCCCAGAACGCTCGCGCATTTCTTCGATGGCAAGGCACCGGTCAACGCCCAGCAGGCGGTCGTGGATGCCGGGGTGACGATCTCGGGGAAGAACGGACTCCTCGCCATCGCCACCTCCAAAGGGACCGTGAAGGGGGACAAGGGTTGGTGGGATAACCCCACGGCAGCTTACACCCCGACGCCCGGGGCCCTGCTCAATAAAAACGAGACTCCCTTCGCCCCGCTGGAATGGGATTTCTACGAGGCCATCAAGTCGAAATCCGGCAACTGAGTCTCTCGATGGCCAAACCATTACGTGTCTACGCTCTCGATCTCGGCATGCAGACAGTCAGTCTGGCCGAATTCCACAAGCTCCCGAACGGGGGTCTCAGCCTCAACGCCTTCAGGGAGACCGAGCTCATCACCGACCCATCGGCTGATGCGACCCGGCCCGCGCAGGTCAAGGAGGCGGTGAAGGAGCTCCGGGACGCGTTGAAAGCTCCCGCCAAGGAGCCCGTCAATTTCAGCCTGCCCGCCCAGTCCGTCTTTTCGCGCTTCGTCAAGCTGCCCGGAGGATCCCCCGAGGATGTCAGCTCGATCATCGCCTTCGAGGCGCAGCAGAATGTGCCCTTCCCCATCGACGAGGTGGTTTGGGACTACCAGATCATGGGCGGCCAGAGGGGCGGGATGTGGGATGTCGTCCTTGTCGCCATGAAATCGGACCAGCTCACCGAGATTTCCGAGGCGGTGACGGCGGGCGGGTTAAAACCCCAGGTCATCGATGTGGCGCCGATGGCGGTCTACAACGCTTTCCGTTTCAGCTATCCGGACACGGCGGGATGCTCGCTGATCATCGATATCGGTGCCCGGACGACCAACCTGATTTTTGTGGAGGGGACCCGCGCCTTCAGCCGGAGCATCCCGGTCGGTGGCAACTCGATCAGCGCCGCCGTCGCAAAGGAATTCCACCAGGACATCACGCTGGCCGAGAGGCTGAAAGTGGAGAAAGGCTCCGTGAGCCTCGGCGGGGCCTACGCGGAACCGAGCGACCCCACCGAGGCAAGAGTGGCGAAGGTCGTGCGCAACACCATGACGCGCCTGCATGCGGAAATCGCCCGCTCGATCAGCTTTTACCGCACCAGCCAGGCCGGCAGCCAGCCCGTCAGGGTCCTCCTCTGCGGGGGCACGGTCGGCCTTCCCTACATGGTGGAATTTTTCAGCGAAAAACTCCAGACGCCGATCGAATTTTTCAACCCCTTGCGCAATGTCACCGTGAACGACGCCGCCGTTGCGGAAGCGCTCGCTTCCAAGGCGCACACCTTCGGCGAGCTGGTGGGCACCGCGTTGCGGTCCTTCCCGGATTGCCCCTTGGAGATCAACCTTCGCCCCCTGTCCGTCGTGCGGGACCAGGATCTCGCCCGCAGGAAGCCGTTTTTGGTTCTCGCCGCAGTTTGCCTTCTGCTGACCCTCGCCGCCTGGTGGCTTTACTTCAGCCAGGCCGCCAAGGTGACGGACGAAGTTTTGGCGGGCGTCAACGCGGAAGTTTCGAAGCTGGACGGCATCTTCCAAAAGATGGAAACGCTCGCCGCAGAACAGAAAAAGCTCGACGACATGGTCGCGCCGGTCCTCCTCGCATCGGCCGAGCGCAGCGCTTGGGCGGAAATCTTCGATGAACTCGGAGCCAAACTTCCCGCCCGGTTCATCTGGATCACGGAATTGCAGCCCGTCGGGGCCCGCGGGCAGTCCGCCGAAAAGCCCGGCGGCGCTCCGGCAGAGCCAGTCGGCCCCCCAAAACCGGGCCAACGGCCCGGTCCCGCTTCGATTTCCGCGCTCGAGATCAAGGGGCTCTATCTCGACAACCCCCCGAACGACAAGGAAGCGAGGATTGTCGATGAGTTCGTGGACAATCTGAAAAACTCGCCCGTCTTCGCACTCCCCGAGGACAAGGCCAAGATCATCACGCAACGGACAACACCCACCGGCGAAAGCTGGGCCTACGGCTACACGATGGTCCTGCCGCTGCGCAAACCGATCCCCCTCCCATGAACTGGTTCAAGGACAACCCGTTTCTCGCCGGCATCGTGGCCGCCTGCATTGTCGGGTCGGGCGTTTTCGGCTATCTGATCATCCAGTCGGCTTCGGCCTACTCCGCTTCTTCCGAAGCTTACTCGGCTTCCGTTGCAAAGCTTCATGCCCTGCAAAACAAGGTTCCGTTTCCAGACGACGCGAATTTGAAAGCCATCCGGGCCGGGCTGGAGAGTTATTCCTCGCAAATCCAGGGCTTGCGTTCCCGCCTGGCGAAGATGGAGATCCCGCTGGATGAAAAGTTTACGCCCCAGCAGTTCCAGGACGGTCTCAGGACGGCTGTCAACGACATCCGTGTCAAGGCGGAAGCCAACGGCGTCAAGCTGCCCGCAAATTTCTACTTCGGGTTCGACCAATACCAGACGCAGGTTCCCACGGAGCAGGCCGCGCCGTTCCTGAACCGGCAGTTTCAGGTGATCCAATCCCTGGTCGTCCGGCTGGTGGATTACAAGGTGGCATCGGTTGACGGCATCACCCGCGTCCCGCTCCCCCAGGAGTCCGTGTCTGCGGGAAAAAACAAGCCGGAGTCCCCCGGGCCGGTTTTAAGCCGCTTCCCGTTCGATATCCTGTTTACCGCCGAGCAGCCGAAATTCCGCGTGGCGTTCAACTCCCTGCTGGGGTCCGACCAGTTTTTGATCGTCCGGTCGGTTTCCATCCAAAACTCGAACCCCCAGGCTCCCGCCAAGAAAAGCGCGGAGCCCTCGAATCTCCCGAACCCGTCGAGCCCCGCGGGGGCATCGGGAAAAGACCAGCCGGAATTGAAGGTCATCTTCGGGCGCGAATTGCTCAAGGTGTCGCTCCGCCTGGAAATGCTCGATTTCTCCGAGCCCGCCACCGCGAACAAATAGGTTTCATGAACTGGATCAAGAAACATTACGAACGCGCGCTCCTCGGGGCGTTTTCCCTGGCCTTGATTGCCTGTTCGGGCTGGATCGCTTGGAGGGCGCTTTCGTTTCCGGAAAATTTTGCGGAGCGCAACAGCGGCAAGAAGCCCGACAACACCATCAATCCCCCGGATATGAAATCCGTCGAGGCCGCCGCCGCCCTGGCCGCGAACCCCCGCTCCTGGAGCCCCCACGAGGGTTCGCTTTTTGTCTCCAGGCCCTACGTGCTCCGCGAGGAAAAGCTTTACGATCCCCTCGAGGCGGACACGCCCCTGCACCCGCCGATCACGAACGCCTGGCTCGTGAAGTATAACCTCGATTACGGCAATCCCAACATCAAGAACGAGGACCCCGACAAAGACCGCTTCACCAACCTCGAAGAATTCAACGCCGGGACAGATCCCACGAACGAGAAAACGGTCCCGCCGTATTACACGAAACTCCGCCTCACGAAATTCGACCCGGTCCCTTTCCGGCTCAAGTTCGGGGGCGATTCCGGCGACGGGGAAACCTTCATCATCAATGCCAGGGACGCCAAGGCCCGCACACAGTTTCTCAAACTGGGTGATACGATCGAGGGCGCACCCTACAAAATCCTGTCCTACGAGCCGAAAACCACCAGCAAAAACGACATGGAAGTCAATGTCTCGGAGCTCACCATCCAAAATACGGACACCGGACGAAAAATCGTGCTCGTCTACGACAAGGAAGCCGACGACCCCACATCCTACGGCGAATTCCTCTACCTCTACGACAATTCGAAACACCGGTGGAAAAAGGACGACGAGTTCACCCTGCCGCCCGACGACAACCGGAAATACAAACTTATTGACATTTCCGCGCAAGAAGCCCAAATGGAGGACCTTGGGTCCGGACAACAAAAAATCCGGATCGGAAAGGCGGAGTGACCGCCCGCCGCCATTTTCCTTCCATGCTGCCAGAACCATTCATGAAATTGACCTTGTCTTCCTGTGGCATCGGCCTCCAGCCCATGCGGATCCGTGGGATTTCCCCTCTGTTGTTCCGCCCTGCCATCCTGGCCCTTCTTCTCTGTGCGCCCCTCTTCTCTCACGCCCAATATGTCGGCGTTCAAGGATCGGCCGAGGGCCAGATCCGCCGCAACGAACAGACCGCAGACTACGCGAAGGGGATTGCGGAGAAGGGTCGACAGGCCCTCGAATCCCAGGATTACGAGAGCGCGTTCGCCTATTATAAGAGCGCGGTCGACATGTTGCCGGCAGCCGGAACAGCCACCGCGAGCCTCCGCCAGCAGGCGATGGACGGATTTTCCGAGGCGGCGGTTAAACTGGCGCGCCAGCGGATTTCCGAAGGGCGCTTCGAGGATGCCAAAACGACTGTCGCCGTGGTTTTGGAGGAACGCTACAACCCCAGCTACAAGCCCGCCGTTTCTCTCAGCTACGAGCTCAAGGACAAAACCTCCTTTTACGCCCAGACGATGACCCCCGGGGCCGTGGCCAACGTGGAGGAAGTCAAGCAGCTTCTCCAGGAGGGGCAGGGATTCTACGCCTCCGGCAGGTATGATCTCGCGTTCAAGCGCTACGAGCAGGTGTTGAACGTCGACAAATACAACATCGCGGCACGGCGTGGCATGGAGCAGGTCAACAACGCCCGCATCAAATACCAGGAAACCGCCTACTCGGAAACGCGCGGGGACATGATCCGGCAGGTCAACAAGGCCTGGGAGCTCCCGGTCCACAAATTCGACGTGGCGGCCTCGCAAATTATCGACCAGCCGCAGATCGATACGCGCGGCACCTCGAACATCAACCGCAAGCTCGACGAGATCGTCATCCCCAAAATCGATTTCCGTGACGCCACGGTCCGCGAGGCCCTGGATTTCATCAAGCAACGCGCCTCCTCATTGGACACTGTCGAGCAGGACCCGGCGAAGAAGGGGATCAACATCGTCCTCAAACTCGCCCCGGATGCGGTGGAATCCGGCTCGAGAATCACCCTTTCGCTCACCGATGTCCCGCTGCGCGCCGCCATCGACTACGTGGCGCGCGCCGCAAACCTGAAGCTGAAGGTGGAGCCCTATTCTGTGGTGGTTGTGCCGCAGTCGGAAGCCACCGATATTCTGATCACCAAGGAATATAAAGTCCCGCCGAGCTTCATCACGGCCGTTCCGGGCAGCGCCGCCGCGCCGCCGCCTGTCGCCGGTGTGGCTCCCGGGTCGCTGCCGGCCGTCGTGGCCCGCTCGGGAGCCCGCGAGTTCCTCGAAGCCAGCGGGGTCACTTTTCCCCCGGGGGCCAGCGCCAACTTCATTTCCTCCACCAGCCGCCTGATCGTGAAAAACACGCAGTCCAATCTCGATCTCGTCGACAACCTCGTGGAAAATTCGCTCACGACCCCCCCCAGCCAGGTGGAGATCGAATCCAAATTCCTCGAAATCACGCAAAACAATCTCAAGGAACTCGGTTTCGACTGGCTGGTCGGGCAATTTGCCCTGCCGTTCGGGACCGGGACTTACGGAGGGGGTGGAACGACTGCCGGGGGCACGACGATCGCCAACAATGCCTACCCGTTCATGAACGCGCTGGCTCCCGGTGCCACCGCAGCCGTTCCCATCGGAGCCAATTCCTTGACGCAAGGTCCCATCACTTCGGGCAACCGCTCAGGAACCCGGGCGATCAGCGTGAATGCGGTTGACGGCCTGCTTTTCGGGAGCCCGATCGGGCCTGCCCCGGCCGTGCTCGCCCTCGCGGGGGTTTTCACGAATCCCCAGTTTCAAATCGTGTTGCGCGCCCTCGATCAGGCCAAAGGTGTCGATCTTGTCAGCGCCCCCAAAGTGACGACCAAGAGCGGCCAAAGGGCCACGATCGAAATTGTCCGGGAGTTCCGTTATCCTTCCGATTATGACCTCCCGACCGTTGCCGCCAGTTCTGGGCAGTCCCGCTTTTCGCCGGTCACCCCCACGACACCGACCGCATTCGAGATGAAGCCGACTGGAATTACTTTGGAAGTCGAGCCCACGGTCGGGCCGGACGGATACACGATAGAGCTCGTTCTCGCCCCGAGAGTCATCGAGTTCGACGGCTTCATCAACTACGGCAGCCCGATCAACGCCAATATCCAATACCTTGATATTGGTGTCTTGCTGGCCCAGAGGACCATCACGGTGACGGACAACGTCATCAACCAGCCGGTTTTCTCGACCCGCGAGGTGACCACACAGGTCTCCGTCTACGACGGCTCGACCGTTGTCATGGGCGGGCTGATGCGCGAGGACGTGCAAAAAGTCGAGGACAAGGTGCCGATCCTTGGGGACATCCCTCTTGCAGGCAGGTTGTTCAGGACCAGCGCGGACCAGCATGTGAAGAGGAATCTCATCATGTTCGTGACCGCGAACCTCCTCGACCCCGCCGGCCAACCGCTCATCAAATCCGAGGCCGAAGACCAGGTGGTTGCCGTTCCCAACGCGCAGGCAATCCAGTCCGAGGCCATTCCCGGGGATGCCTCCACAATCCCTCTCCCACAATAGACTTTCGATGAAACAAAGCATCCCGGTTATCCCTCTCCCGTGGCATGGGCTTCCAGCCCATGCATCTTGGTTTCCATGCCTGCTGGTCCTGTTGACGACTCTCGCCGCCTCACCAACTCTTCCCGCCCAGAATGTCGCCGCCCTTTCCGACAGGGAGGTCGTCCGCCGTCAGGAAAACCTCATCCTCGCGGACAAGCTGGTTGCCAAAGGCGACAAGGCGATGGGCGACAAGGACTATGAAACCGCGTATGTCAGCTACCTGGATGCGCTGGACAAAATTCCCGAAGGCCCGGCGTCTGCGGCTCAACGCGATCCGGCCGTATCGAAGTTTGCTGGCGCGGGGATCGCCTACGCGAATTTTCTGGTCCAGAACGGGCGCTACGGCGACGCGGAAAAAGTCGCCAAGACCATTCTTCTTCCCCAGTTCAGCCCCGGATACAAACCGGCGGTCCAGTTTCTTGCCGACCTCGAGCAGCCCGACTACGTGAACAAAACCGTCACCCCCCAGTTCGCGGCCAGCAGGGACGAGGTTTCGAAGCTTTTGGCGGAAGCCGACGGCTACTATGCCACGGGCCGGTTCGATCTCGCCATCAAACGCTACGAGCAGGTCTTGAACATCGACCGCTACAACAATGCCGCCCGCATGGGCATGGAAAAGGTGAACAACCAGAAGAGCAACTACCACAGCGAGGCATACAACGAGACCCGCAGCAGGATGCTCTGGCTCGTCGACCGCGCATGGGAGCGTCCCGTGCGGAGGTTTCAAGGACGGGATACCAACAACGGGACGCAATCCAGAAATATTTCCGGAAGCGGGACCGAGGCGATCGCGGCGAAGCTGAACAGGATCATCATCCCGAAAATCGAATACCGGGACACAACGATCCGCGAGGCCGTGGATTTCCTGAAACAAAGGAGCCGGGAGCTCGACACCACGACGGACGACCCAAAATTGAAAAAAGGCGTCAACATCGTCCTGAAGCTGCCCTCCACCCCGACGACCACGGAGACTGCTGCCACTCCAGCCCCCGGCGACACGACGGCGGCTCCCGCCGTCGGCACCGCACCGACGGTGACCCCGGATACCAAGATCACACTCTCTCTCAGCAATATTCCCCTCATTGAGGCATTGAAGTATCTCACGGAGCTCGCCGGCTTGAAATACAAGGTGGAACCATTCGCGGTCTCGATCGTTCCCATCAGCGAGAACACGGACGAACTTCTCACCAAAGAATACCGCGTGCCCCCAGGCTTTATTCCGGCCAGCACGGCCGGAGCCGACACGTCGCTTCCAACCCCTGGGAAACCTGCCGATGCCTTGAAGGACCAGCGCATCAAGGGCGGGAAAGACGCCCAGGAATTTTTGAAGAGCCAGGGAGTTCCCTTCCCGCCGGATTCCTTTGCGCAGTATGTGCCCGCCGGGAGCAAGCTGTTCGTGCGAAACACGCAGGGGGCCTTGGATCTCATCGACATCCTGGTTGATGCGGCGATGGGGGTTCGACCGACCCAGGTCGAGATCGAGTCGAAATTTCTCGAAATCTCGCAGGACAACCTGAAGGAGCTTGGCTTCAACTGGCTCCTCGGGCCGTTCAGTATCGGCGACGGGATGTATGGAGCCGGGGGAACAAGGGGTTATGGCAGGGCGGTTGACGGGGCGGTTTACCCGTTCGGGACAACCGGCCAGAACCCCGTGACCGGCGGATTGCGCTCCGGAGCTGGAACCACGCCGGATGCCGCCATCACTGCAAATTCCATCAACGCGCTCCTTGCGGGGGTCCCGCCCGGCGTCACCTCGGCGGCTCCCGGAATTTTCGGTCTTTCCGGCATCTTCTCCAACCCGCAATTTCAGGTTGTCATCCGCGCCCTCAACCAAAAGAGGGGCATCGATCTGATGAGCGCGCCGAAAGTCACCACCAAGAGCGGGAACAAGGCGGTGGTCAAGGTCATACGCAGCTTCCCTTACCCGACGCAGTTCAACCCCCCCGAGCAGCCCGCTGCTGGCACAACGACCACGACGACGGCTGCAGCTTTGAGGTCGGGGTTTTACACTGACAGCCTGGTGACCCCGACCACTCCCACCACGTTTGAAAACCGCGATCTCGGTGTGACCCTTGAGGTCGAGCCTCAGGTGGGAGCCGATAACTACACCATCGAACTGAACCTATCGCCGGAGGTCGTGGAATTCGAGGGATTCATCAACTACGGCAGCCCAATTGTCGGGCCGACCTATAATCCCGTCACTTTCACCATTGGGACCTATGAGATTACGCCCAACGTCATCAACCAGCCGATATTCTCGACACGGAAAGTGACCACGAGCGTGAGCATCTGGGACGGCCAAACGGTTGCCTTGGGTGGACTGATCCGCGAAGATGTTCAAAAAGCGCAGGACAAGGTTCCGATCCTCGGTGACATCCCATTGGCGGGCCGTCTGTTCCGTTCGGATGTTTCCCAAAAGATCAAGCGCAACCTCATTATCTTTGTGACCGCCCGCCTGATGGATGCGGAGGGCCGCCCTGTCCGGCAGGATGAAGAGCAGGAGGAAATCGTGGAGCCTCTGGGATTGCCCGAGAACCTGCCTCCCCCCACGTTCCAAGCCCGTTCGATGGGCAAGTAACAGACCGCCCCAACTGGCGCAACGGCATACTCCCTCCTTGTCAGTTTATGGATTGCGGCGGCGGAAGCTGTGGAGCCCGCCGTAGGGCTGGAGGGAATGGCTCATGCGCCGGAAGAAGAGGGAGTATCCCTGGTGGGTCATGCTGTGTCCTTGCAGAACTTCGTAGAGGGCCATCTTGACGAGATCGAGGACGAACATCCACGCGATGTTGTAGAGCCACACCAGCCCGATGATCCCCCACGGGAGCGCGGGCACGATCGTGCCGATGCCGAACCCGCAGGCCAGGACCGCGATCAGTTGCGTGCCGACGATGGCGAAAAACAGGCGGGGGTCGGGAAAGGGCGGCTTCCAGAATGCTCCCACCGAGCGGGTCACGAAGAGCAGGAGGTGTCCGCCGGCGACCAACTGCAGGAACATCATCGTCTGCAGGTGCTGGGCGTCGAGGTGGTAGAGGTTGCGTCCGAGGAACAGGAGCAGGAAGCTTTGCACCACGGCGAAAAGCCCGAGCACCGAGGAGATGAGAAAAACCCGAGGCATGTCCCATTTCACCGGCTTCGGTGCCGCCAGCGCATTGTCGAAGGCGATCGTCATGATCGGCAGATCGTCGAGCAGGGCCAGCGCGATGATCATCACCGCCGTCATCGGGAAAAAGTCGAAGAACAGGACTGAGGAGACGACAAAGAACATGATGGCGATCGTCATGGCCACGCGGTAGAGCATGTAGCTCATCATCCGCTCGAAAATCCGGCGTGCCTCCTTGATGCCGTCGATGATCACCGAGAGCCCGGGAGCGGTGAGGATGAGGGCCGCTGCCGCGCGGGCGGCATCGGTCGCCCCGGAAACCGCGATGCCGACGTCCGCCTGCTTGAGCGCGGGAGCGTCGTTGACGCCGTCCCCGGTCATGCCGACGATGTGGCCGGCTGCCTGCAGGGCCTTGACCACACCGTATTTGTGCTCGGGAAAGACGCGGGCGAAGCCGTCGGCCGCGACGATTTTGCCTGCGGCATCCGCCGGCAGGGAACCGTTCAGGGAATCCGCCGGGAAGAGGTCGGAAGCGAGCTGGATGTTCGTGCCCATGCCGAGCTCGCCGGAGATCGTGCGGGCGATGGCCACGTCGTCTCCGGTGACCATCTTGACTTCGACCCCGAGTTCGTTGGCCTCGGCGACGGTTTCCTTCGAGTCCGTGCGCGGGGGGTCCATGAGGGGGAGAACACCGAGGAAGGTCCACGGCCCGCCGTCGTCCGAACGGGCCGCCGCGAGCGCGCGCATGCCCTTGGCCGCGAGCGCGTCGATCTGGGCCCCGACCTTCTCCCGCCCGGCGTCGGGCAGGCCGCAGAGCTTCAAAATCACGGACGGCATGCCCTTGGTGGTGCGGAAGGTTTTCCCCGATGCGTCCTGCAGGGTGGCCTCGGTCCGCTTCGAGACCGGATCGAACGGCACGAAGACGGTCTGTTTGTAGCTCGCGACCAGCGAGGGATCTTTCAGGCCGCCCATGACCGCGAGGTCGATGGGGTCCTTGTCCTCGGCCTTGGATGCAAGGGAACCGGCCAGGACAACATCCTGGGCCGACGCCCCGCCGTAGGGCAGGACATCCCCGAGCGTGAGTTTGTTCTGCGTGAGCGTCCCGGTTTTGTCCGAGCAGAGGATGTCGATTCCGGCGAGTTCCTCGATCGATTCGAGGCGCGAGACGATCGCCTTCTTCACCGCCAGCATCTTGGCCCCGAGCGCCATCGTGACCGACAACACCGCTGGGGTCGTGAACGGCACCGCCGCGACAAGGAGAACCAGCACATACTCGGCCAACCCGAAAAGGGCGTCCTTGGAAAAGTGGTGCTCCATCGACGCCAGCCGGTCGATCACCAGGATCGCGGCCAGCGCGATCGTGAGGACGATGAGGAAATTCCCGATCCCGACCACGGCCTGCTGGAAGTGGGATTTCGCGCCGGCCGAGGCCACGAGGCTCGCAGTCCGCCCGAAGAACGTGTTTCCCCCGGTGGCCGTGATCACGGCGGTCATCTCGCCTTTTTTCACGATCGAACCGGAGTAAACCGTGTCGCCGTGTTTTTTGGAAACCGCAAGCGATTCGCCGGTGAGCGCCGCCTGGTCAACGCTCAGGTAATCGCCTTCCAAAAGCACCCCGTCGCCGGGGACCACATCGCCCAGGCGGATCCGGACGATGTCGCCGGGCACAAGATCCTCCGCCTTCACGTCGCCCCACTTCCCGTCGCGCAGGGCTTTGGCCGTGAGCGCGAGGGAATTTTTCAGGGCGGACAACGCGCTTGTCGCCGCGCTCTCCTCCCAGAATCCCAGCACCGCATTGAAGACCAGCATGAACGTGATGATCGCGAAATCCACCCAGTCCTGGATCACCAGCGCCATGACGGCCGGGGCCTCGACCATCCACGGCAGCGGGCCCCAGAAGTAGCCGGCAAATTTCTTCAGCGGGCTCTCCTTTTCCTCCTCGAGGGCGTTGGGGCCGAATTTGGCGAGCCGGGCGGCGGCTTCGTTGGAGGCGAGCCCCTTGGCGGGATCGGCCTGGAGTTCCCCAAGGATCCGTTCCGGCGATTTGGCGGGTGCGTCTGCGGTCTTCATAGGAGGGGAGGGTTCTCCGCCATCTTCGCAGGCCGACACGACCGGTGACGACTCAAAAACAGGGCTCATCCGATCGCCAGGAAGGAAATCCGCCGACAAAGATGACGCCGGTCAAAAATTGCGCGACAACTTCATTGTGGGGGGGCTTGCTCGCACGAGCGCATGGACCGGCTCTTTGACGGCGATGCGCAACGGTTTTCCCGGCTCCTGCCCGGGACGCCCTGCCCCACAGAAAAGCCCCCCCAGAAAAGAATCGCCAGATCCGGCGGGGATCCATTAGTTGGAGGCGCTGCAAATGGACGCCGCCTCCGACAAATTCGATGTTGCCATTATCGGCGGAGCGCTCTCCGGGGCCGCCACGGCGATCCTGCTGCTCCGGAGTCATCCGGGCCTCCGCGTCCTCATCGTCGAGAAATCGCCGTCGCATTCCCGCCGCGTCGGGGAGGCCACCGTGGAAGCCAGCGCGTATTTCATGGGGCGGGTGCTCGGCCTCGCGCATTACCTGAACGAATCCCACCTCGCGAAACAGGGCCTGCGCTTCTGGTTCAAAAACGACGGGGTGCAATCGCTCGACCAGGCAAGCGAGATCGGCGCGCGCTACCTCTCGCGGATGCCGTCCTACCAGCTCGACCGATCGACATTTGATGAGGAGGTGCTCCGGCGCGCCTGCAGGGCCGGGGCCGTGCTCATGCGCCCGGCCACGGTCTCGAATGTCCGCCTTCGGGCAGGGGCCATGCAGTCGCTCGATGTCACGCAAGAGGGGCGGAAACGACAAATCTCAGCCCGTTGGATCGTCGACGCCTCGGGGCTCGCCGCCCACCTGGCGCGCCAGGAAGGCTGGTGGAGGCCGAACGCCGCGCACCCCACCGCCGCCGCCTGGTCGCGCTGGAGCGGGGTCAAGGATTGGGACAGCCGGGAGCTGGCGGAGCGCTTCCCGCAATGGTCGAAGGCGGTCTATGGCACCCGCAACACCGCCACCAACCACATCATCGGCGACGGGTGGTGGAGCTGGTGGATCCCGCTCAAAGGCGGGGATGTGAGCGTCGGCGTCGTCTTCGACCAGCGGCTCGTGGATTTTCCCCGCGACGGAGGCAACGTGGGCGACCGCTTGAAAACCTTCCTTATGAAGCATCCGGTTGCCCGCGAAATCCTGGCGGACGCGCGATACTGCGACGGGGATCTTCACTGGCGGAAAAACCTGGCCTACTATTCCACGACGTTTTCCGGCGACGGTTTTGTTCTTGTCGGCGATGCGGCGGCATTCATGGACCCGTTTTACAGCCCCGGGATGGATTGGGTTTCGTTCACCGCGAGCTGCGCGGCCAAACTTGTCACCGAGTCCTTCCGGGGCGCATCCATGCCGGAGCTGGTCGCCCGGCACAACCGCGATTTCGCCGTCAGCCACCGCCGGTGGTTCGAGTCCCTCTACAAGGACAAATACGAATACATGGGAGAGTTCGATTTGATGGGCCTCGCCTTCCGGCTCGACTACAGCCTCTACGTGTGGGGGGTTGTCGGGCAGGTGTTCAGGCTCGGCGACGAGGGGTTTCTGGCCCCTCCCTTCTCGCCGCCGAGCGGACGCCTGTTCGCCCTGCTCATGGCGTCCTACAACCGCCGCTTTGCCCGGATCGCCCGCCGACGCCGACGCCTCGGCCGCCTGGGCGGCACAAACGGCAACCGCCGCCTGCTCATCCCGGGCTACACGCTCAACCGCGGGAATATGTTCCGCCTTTTTCCCATGCTGCTGGCCTGGGCCGGGCTCGAACTCGCCGAAGGCTGGCACACGTGGCTGGACTCCGGCCCCCCCATGCCGGAAGTTTCCGCGCAACCCGGGTTCTCCGGATAGCTTGATTGGAGGAAGAAAAACGGGATGATCCGGGAATGAGAGCGAAGTGGTTCGTGAAAGGGGACTGGGATGGATTCGTCGGGCTGTTCATCGACAACCTTCTCCAGCTGTTGCTGATCGCGACGCTGTGCCCATTGGTGTGCGGGATTCCGCTTGCGATGGTGGCGTCGGTCGTTTTGCCGGGGGCTGCGGTTTCGATTGTCGCCGGGAACCTTTTCTATTCCTGGCAGGCCTGGCGGTTGGCGCGCCGGACCGGGCGCGATGATGTGACGGCGCTCCCATACGGCATCAACACGGTGAGCCTGATCGCGTTCCTGTTCTTCATCATGGGGCCGGTCTGGCAGGCGACCCGTGACCCGGTCAAGGTTTGGGAGGCGGGCGTCTTCGCCTGTCTTCTCAGCGGGTTGATCGAGCTGGCCGGAGCGTTCTGCGCCGATCCCTTGCGCCGGAACGCGCCGCGTGCGGCTTTGCTCTCGGCGCTGGCGGGTGTGGCGCTGACGTTTATTTCCATGGGTTTCGCGTTCCAGATCTTCGCCTCGCCCGCCATCGCCATTCTCCCGATGTTTCTGATCGTCATCGCCTATGCCTCGCGGCTGCGCCTGCCGTTCGGCATCCCTGCGGGGTTGGCTGCGGTTCTTGTGGGGGTTTTGATTGCGTGGGCATTGAGGGGCGCGGGCATCCCGTCCTTTTCCCCGCCGACGGGACCGGTTCCTTTTGGCCTGCATCTCCCGCGTCCGGATATCACGGCGTGGCATGCGCTGGTCTCCGGCGGAGGGCTTTGGGGCTACCTGACGGTCATCATTCCCATGGCCCTGTTCAACCTTCTCGGTTCGCTCCAGACACTGGAAAGCGCGGAAGCCGCCGGGGACCGCTACGAAACCCTGCCCTCGCTCGCCGCGAATGGCGCGGGCAGCATCGTCGCCGCTTTCTTCGGCAGCGCGTTTCCCACGACCCTGTATATCGGCCACCCCGGCTGGAAAGCCATGGGCGCACGCATCGGGTATTCCGCTTTGAATGGCATCGTGATCAGCCTCCTGTGTTGCTTCGGGGCAGTGACGGCCGTGCTGCATGCCGTGCCCTTGGAGACGACCCTGGGGATCCTCATTTGGATCGGCCTCGTGATGACGGCGCAGGCATTTCAGGAGACCCCGCGCCGCCACGCGCTGGCGGTCGCGGCCGGGCTTCTCCCCTCGCTGGCGGCCTGGGCATGGCTGCTCATCGAGACCTCGCTGCGCGCCGCCGGGTGCCCGCTGGAAAAAGCGCTGCCGAATTTCGGGGGCGACCTGTTCATCCGCGGTGTCCTCGCCCTGAACCAGGGGTTTCTCATCACCAGCATGGCGTTCGCCTCCATCGTGGCGTTTGCCATCGACAGGAAATTTGTCGCCTCCGCGATGACGTGTTTTGCCTGCGCGGCCTTGTCGGGTGTCGGCTTGATCCACGCGTTTTCGATCACCCCTGCGGGAGTTGTTCCGGTCTTCGGCTGGCTGGTCGCCCCCGATTTTTCCGCCGCCTATGCCGCGACCGGCATTTGCCTTTTATTCCTCCATTGGGCCAAACGGTTTGACGGCCCGGAGAAAATTTAAGAGCTTCGCGCAGTGAACCCATCTCAAATCGCCGCCCAGCTTTACACCGTCCGGGAATTCTGCACCTCCTCCACCGCCCTCGCCGCCACCGCAAAAAAAATTCGTGGGATCGGCTACGAGGCGGTGCAGGTCAGCGGGGTCTCCCCCGACATCTCCCCAAAAGAAATCCGAAAAATCCTGGGAGACGAGGGCCTGAAAATTTGCGCCACCCACGAGGCGTCCGGCCTGATCCGGAACGAGCCCCTGGCGGTGGTGGAACGCCTGAAAGCCCTCGATGTCACCCACGCCGCCTACCCCTACCCGGCGGATGTGGACTTCTCGGATGCGGCGTCCGTGAAAGCCATGGTTTCCGACCTGGATGCCGCCGGTGCCGTCCTCCGGGAGAACGGCTGCGTGCTGAGCTACCACAACCATGCCATCGAGTTCATCCGGATCGGCGGCGAGGTCCTCATGGACTACATCGCCCGGGCGACCGCTCCCGAAAATTTGAAGTTCGAGATCGACACCTACTGGGTCCAATTCGGCGGGGCCGACCCCGTCCAGTGGTGCAAAAAATGCGTCGGCAGGCTCCCGGTTCTCCATTGCAAGGACTACGCGTTCGGGGCCGACGACAAGCCGCACTTCGCGGAGATCGGATACGGGAATCTCGACTTCCCGGCGATCGTGGCCGCCGCCGATGCCTCGGGATGCAAATGGTTCGTGGTCGAACAGGATACCTGCCCGGGAGATCCCTTTGTTTCGCTCGAGAAAAGCTACCGCACGATGCGGGATTGCCTCAGCGGCGTTTGAAAAAAATCGCCTTTTCCTCCGACTTTTGGCACGGCCCCTGCTTCCATTTTGAACAAAGGGAGCAGCCCGGCCGGAGGGCAGACAGTCGGAGATCAGGGGAAATCTTTGGCGATGGGCCGACCGGGCTGCGTGCTTTCGCGGAAAAAGCCGCCGAAGCCGTCGGCCCGCAGCCCCGCACTTTATCCGAAAAGCCCCTTCTTTTTGGGGGTCTCGCGGGTGAGCGCCTCGAAACGTGCGCGGTCGCGGGCGTTCGCGACCGCCTGCTCTTTCGAAATTTGAAGCGAGAGATAGAGGCCGGACAGATCCTCGTCGATCGTGTGCATGCCGTCTTTGGCACCGATCTCGATGAGCCCGACAAGCTGCTCCCAGCGCCTCTCGCGGATGCAGGCCCGCACGCCCGCGTTGGCCACGAGGGTTTCCGTGGCGAGCACCCGCCCGGCCCCGTCTTCTTTTGGGATCAACCTTTGGGAAATGACCGCCTGGAGGGCGTTGGCCAACTGGGCCACAATCTGCGGTTGCTGGTCTCCCGAAAAGGCGTCGACCATCCGGTCGATCGCCTTTGGAGCATCGATCGTGTGCAGAGTCGCGATGACGAGATGCCCGGTTTCGGCGGCGGTGATCGCCGCGCCGATCGTTTCCGGGTCCCGCATCTCGCCCACGAGAATGACGTCCGGATCCTGTCGGAGCGCATGGCGGAGCGCCTCGCCGAAGGACTTCGTGTCGCTGCCGATTTCCCTTTGCTTCACCACGCTCCGGGAATTTTGAAAGAGGTATTCGACCGGATCCTCGACCGTGACGATCACCCCGCTGAGCCGCCGACTGATGTGCTGGATCATCGAAGCCATCGTGGTGCTCTTTCCGGAGCCCGTGATTCCCGTCACGAGAACGAGGCCGCGCTGGAGCGCGCAGATCTCAAAAATGCTTTGCCGGTGCCCGAGCTGGCCCAATTCCGGGATCGCGTCCGGGATGTAACGGAATGCGGCTTCCAGGGCACCGCGGCTGTAGTGCGCGTTTGCGCGGAAGCGTCCGGTCCCCTCGATCTGGATGGCGAAATCCAGCTCCCACTCCTCCTCGAGCCTCGCCCGCTGGGCCTCGGTCAGGATTCCGGTGACGAGCTCGCGGCAGAACTGGACCGTCACCGCGCGGTCCTCCATCGGGACAAGGCTCCCGTTGATGCGGGCCATTGGCGGCGCGTCGGCGCAAAGGTGCAGGTCGGAGGCACCCGCCGTCACCGCGCGGGACAGCAGATCCACCAAATCAAACGGGTTCGCTTCCATCATTCATCTCCTGGTCGCCTGCATCGAGGAACTGATCCCGCGCAGGGTGCGCGTGAATTCCTGAGGGTTGTCGGCATTTTCCAAAGCCACGGCCTCGGCCACGATTCCCTCGCGGACGAGTTTCAGGAGTGAGTCCGCGAAGGACCGGGCGCTCCGGGGGTCGCCGCGCGAGATAAAATCCTGAAGCTCGTTCATCCGGCCCTCCGCGATGAGTCTTCTGGACGAGGCTTCATTGGAAAAATACTCGCCGAGCAGGGTGCGACCGCCCGCGATCGCGGGCAGAAGCCGCTGGCAAAGGATGCCATGAAGCTGCGCGGAAAGAGTCATCCGGGCCGATTCCCGCTCGCCGGGGGGAAAGAGCAATTCCAGGCGAGCCACGACATCCGAACAACCGGAGGCGTGAACGGTTCCGAAGACCAAATGACCGGTTTCGGCCGCCTGGATCGCCGTGATCGCCGAAACCGCATCCCGGATTTCCCCCAGAAAAATAATATCCGGATTCTGCCGCAGGGAACGCCGGAGACCCTCCGCAAACGAAGGGGTGTCGATGCCGACTTCGCGCTGCGTGAAATAGGACAGTTTTCCCGCGAAAAGATATTCGACCGGATCTTCGATCGTGATGATATGGCGGGACATCGTGGCGTTGATCCACTCCAGCAGGGACGCCATCGTGGTGGATTTTCCCGACCCTGTCGGCCCGCAGACAATCACGATCCCGGACGGCCGCGCCGCCCACTCCCGGAGGAGTTCACAGGGAAGCCCGAGCGATTCCATCGCGGGGATTTGGCTCTGGATGCGGCGGAGCACCGCTCCCCTCGACCCAAGCTGCCTCAGCAGGTTGACGCGAAACCGGACGCCTTCCTCCGTGGTCAAACTGGCGTCGCGGTCCAGCTCACCGCCCTCCGCCCCGCAGGCGGTCCACAGGGACGCCATGTCCTGTTCGCCCGGGAACTCCGATTCCACCGCCGTCAACTCCCCGTTGAGGCGAAGCACTGCGGGCATCCCGGAACGCAGGATGACATCCGAGGCACCGTTCGCCACGGCGGCCGCAAGGATTTGATCGAGCAGGGGGGAGATCATGAGGTTGGGGTTTTCCGAAGTCTCAACACTTGCCGGATGAGCGGGATATGGGCCAGGTCCTTTGGGCGCCTGACCGCTTGCTTGCTTTTCAAGATCGATTCCAAAGGCAATACCGGCACGTTCATTCCCTGCCACCGGACTCGTATGGCCCGGCGGAATGCCGCATCAAAACCGCCGATGCCGTCAACCCTTGGCAGAAAATTCACCAGCGTATCATCCTCGAGTGCGGCCACTGTCGGAGCCAACATGGTCCCGCCAAGCCGGACGACGATTGCGGTCAGGCGCACAAACCGGCGCACGGGGAGATCCACCCAAACATCCGTATCGAGGGTTGTTGCCGGCACGCCCTGAAGAATCGCCGCCGACATCCCTGCTATTTGAAACCGTATGCCTTCCTCGCGGAGGACGTGAACAAGCCGTGCGAGCGGAGAAACCGCTCGTGCCGGTCCCACCGCTCGTCGGGGTTTGCACTCAGGCTCATCGCGAACAAAATCCTCTCGTCCGGCGACAGGTCGGGAAACTTTCCCAGCCTGCGATGCTCGGCCTCGAATTTTTTTTTGTTCATCGGCTGGACGCTACCACCCGCATGCGACGAAGGCAACCCCACATCGGCTGCCCCAAATCCGCGCGTAACGCCAACGATGGGAGGGCGAACCTCCGTGTGAGCCCATTTATTACGGCTCAGACGGAGCTTCGCCCTCCCAGGACGGAGCTTCGCCCTCCCTCACGTTATCGACATGTCGCCGATCCGGTTCGCTCACGGCTTTTGAATTTTCCCCCAGGCCTCCAGCGCGGACAGCGATCCGAAATCCGCGAACAGCTGGAGGAGCCCCTGCTGCTGTCGGGCCGTGCGCATGAGGCGGGGATCCGACGAGCCGACCAGCCATTCGGAAGCTTTTTTCAAGCGCCCGCTGGGGGTCCCGCCACGGAGCGCGCCCATTTCCTCGCGGGCTTTTTCGAGCGGCAAAGAAACAAGAAATGCGTTGACGAGGAGATCGCGGACGCGGTCGGAGCCGACCAGCGCCACCTCCCCGTCAAGTTTGGCCGCCGCCAGGTTCCAATGCCTCGACCAATACGGGTGGGACAGGGACGAAAAAAAGTCCTCGAAGCCCCGCTTTCCGCCGGAGCGGATGTGCGCGAGCAATCCGGAGAAGTTGGAGGCTGCGGCCGCCAGCGCCCCCATTCTCCTGTGCGGGTGGTTCGACGGGCGGATCCCGGAAAATTTCCAGAGGTTTTGCGGGAGGACGAGACGGGCCATCCCGTCCCGGATTCCCCACCATTTTTCCCAGAGCGGTTTGAGGTAGCCCTTGGTGACGGGATCCGCCTCGTCAAATGCGGTTGGCTGCAGGAAGCCCGAGAGGCCGAAAAGCCGGGCTTCCCCGTCCGGGCCTGCCGCCGTCCGCAAGCCTGTCCGCTGGGCCGCGAGAAGAAACGGGATGCTGTTGTTTTTGTAGCCGAGGCCGACCGCGAGGGAATGGAAGAGGGCGGTCTCGGCCCCGTGAAGAGTCACCGCGCGCGCATGGGCGGCATGTTTCACCCGCAGGCGGAATTCCGCCGCTTCCCCGATCATCACCAGCGCGGCCTCGATGGTGACGGATCCCGGCACATGCCGCAGGAACGGAGGCGGCTGCGCTTCTGTCTGCAGATGCGCCTGGGGGATTTCCCGCGAGTCCGACGTGCGCGCAAAGGCCGTCGGCAAGGACCGGTGAACGAAGAGTTGGAGATGGACGCCGCCATACGCGGGATTCGTCGCATGTCCGTGGCGTTCCCAATCGCGGGCATCCATGTCCACTTCGATGTCGCCGGAGCATTCGTCCCCGTTGTCGAAGCGCAGGCGGGCTCCTTTGAAATCCGGCCCGGCCTCGCGGTTCCATTGCCCGAAATTCAGCACCTCCACCGCCCGGCCGACGGTCGTCGTCCACCGCATCCCATACTCGCCGGCAAACAACCTTGCCTGGATTTCGATTTCGGACATGCGGGAGCGCGGAGATTCTCCCACAATGCCGCGAAGCCTGGCCTGCGCGTAGTCGCCGGGGTTCATGGCCGCAATTCGGGAACCGGAGGCGGAGGAGGAAGCTCCGGAACGGGGGTCGGTTCGGGGGTGGTTGCGGGAGTCTCCGTGGGGAGGGAAACCGGCGGCGAGGAATTCGGGAACGGTCCCGCCAGCGCGATGGGTTCCACGGACGGGGTCGGCAGCGGGCCGGTCATGAACTGTGAAAAAAGCGCTTTCTGCGGTCCGGGGGGCAAACCGGAAGCGGCTTCCTCCGCCAGCGCGGTCGCCTGTTGTTTCCTGCCGAGCGCCTGAAGGGAAACGATGGTTTCCAGATCCAGGCGGATGCGGGCTGGGGGGGCGGCGGACAATTTTCCCGCTTCTTCAAAACACGTGATCGCCCCCGGCCAGTCCTTCGCGTCCATGCGGGCGGCACCGAGCGCCTCGAGGAACAGGCTGTTTCCCGTCCGTTCGGCGGCCTGCCGGAGCGCGTCGGCGGCCTGGAGAGTGTTTCCGGAAGCGCTGAGAACGATGCGGCGATATTGCTGCCACGCCGTCGGTGCGGCGGAGAGTTCGGGGGTGCGCCAAACCGCGTAGGGACGGTAGAGCGGATCACCGACAACCACCCCCATCCACGAAAGGGCGCGCTGCGACATCCACCCGCTCTCGGCGAGCGTGAATCCCGACATCAGGCGGTCCTGAAAAACGTCGAAATTCGCCGTGAGGGCCAGGTAGGGTTCGTAGACATTGCCGAGCGTGGCGGAGGCTCCCCGGGCCAGCAGCGGGCCGCACCAATTCGCCGTCGCGTCCAACAATGTCGCCGCACTGAAGGAATGGAGATGCACGGCGATCGCCCCGCGGCGGAACCGGAAGTTTTCATCCGCAAACGGCCCGTCTGCAGAACCCGCATACCAACCGAAGTAGACCGCCGCATCGGTCACGGGAAACCCGGGGGGGAATGTCGGCGGGGCGTTGTCGTAAATGACCGGGAGCCCCTGCTCCCGCATGGAGATGACGAGGTTTTCCATCCACCGGTCTCCCTCGGCATAGCCGCCGCTGGTGATGCCCCGACCGTCCACATATGACCAGCCGGAAAGCCCCTCGCGCTCGGCATCGAGGGCATCGTCGATCATGGCGCGGACGATGAACGGGGTCGGCCCGTCGAGCCTCGAAGGCAGCAACAGGCCGGGAGACACCGGGTCCTCGAGAATCGGCGTGAACCGCCGGAAATAGGGATTGGGAAAAATTCCCGCCGGACCCGGCAACGGCACTCCCAACGTCGCCAACTCGCTGTCGACCGAAGCCTCGTTCCGCGAGGCGATCTCGGCGGGAAGCCCCCTCGCGAGTTCCGACGGCGGGACCGCAGGGTCGGATGCGATTTTCAACGGCATCCCCCGCATGATGGCCACGTAGCGGATCGCCGATGAGGCCACGACAGTTGCTCCCGATGAGCCCTTCGCCATTTTCCACCACCCCCTCGCACGGAAAAGTTTCCGGAGCGGGGCCGCAACCGTCGACTCGTAGTCGCCCCGGGAAATTTCCTCCATATCCGGGCAGTCCAGGCCGACCACTTGCGCCGGGGGGACGCCCCTTTTCCCGGCGTAATACTGCGCCAGGCTTTTGGAATCCGGATCGTTGACGTTGAAGAGGACGAGCGTGGCGGATGAATCCCGCGACGGCACCGCCCGGGCCGAAAGCAGCCCTCCGGCCAGCACCAAGAGTCCCGTCAGTCCCAGACGACCCACGAGACCGCTCCCTGCCAACCTAAACCGTGATGCGAAGCCCATCATACGAGAGCCGGATATTTTCGGGCAATGACGCCTCGGTTTCCGCATGCCCCAACTCGTGGCACATGTGGATCAGGAATGTGCGCTTCGGGCGGATTTGTGCGGCCGCCTCCACCGCCTGCGCGACCGTGAGATGGGTCGAGTGGGCGGCATGCCGGAGTGCGTCGATCACGAGGACATCCACGCCGCTCGCGGCCTCGACGGCCTCCGGCGGAACAGCCTGGCAGTCGGTCATGTAGGCCAGAAGCCTCCGTTCTCCGCGCCGGAAAACCAGGCCGGTCGTGATGGCGCGCCCATGCGGCAGGTCGACTGGAACAAGGGTTGTCTTTCCCAGGTCAAACGGCCCCGCGATCACGTTCGGTTGCGGGCGCACGTAGTTCCGGAATTTGGGGCCGTCCGCAAACGCGTAGTTGAACACCCTCGCGAGATCTTTCAGCGTCCGCTCCGCCGCGTGGACCGGAATGCATTTATCCTCGAGCTCGCAGAACCGCCGGAGATCGTCAAACCCCAGGACGTGGTCGCAATGGGAGTGGGTGTAGACCACGGCGTCCAATTGCGAGATCCCCTCCCGCAGGCACTGGGTGCGGAAATCCGGCGGCGTGTCCACGCAGAAAACGGTTTCCGGCGTCCGGACGAGGATCGCCGTCCGGAGACGCTTGTCGCGCGGGTCGGGCGAGCGGCAGACCGCGCAGTTGCAGCCGATCACCGGGATCCCATGCGATGTGCCAGTCCCCAAAAATGTGATATCCATCTCGCCCATCGCTTTGCTTTCGGAGAGGAGAGTGGCATACTCCGCGCATGTCCGCAACGCTGGCCTCTCTGCGAATCAGAAATCTTGCACTGGTCGAGGACCTCCTGTGGGAACCGCGCACGGGATTCGTCGCGATCACCGGGGAGACGGGTGCCGGAAAGTCGATCATCGTCGGCGGGGTGAAGCTCCTCCTCGGCGAACGCGCCGACAAATCCGTGATCCGCTCCGGGTGTGACACCTGCACGGTCGAGGGGGTCTTCCTCCTCGACAAATCCTCGCCCCTGCACGCGATCCTCGACGAGGGAGGCGTCGAACCGTGCGAGCAGGGACGCCTCATCCTCCGCCGCTCGCTCTCCGCCAACGGATCGGGGAGGCAGTTCGCCAACGGCTCCCCCTGCACGCTCGCCCTCCTGCGACAGGTCGGCGACCTGCTCCTGGACCTGCACGGCCCGCACGACCACCAGAGCCTGTTCTCCAGGGATCAACAGCTTCTCCTTCTCGACGCCTTCGCCGGCGCGGACGCCTCCCGGATTTCCTACTGCGCCGCACGAAAAGAATGGATGCGGCTGGCCGAAGAAAAAAAGCGCCTCTCCGAAGACGCCGCCGCGCTGGCCCGCGAAATGGACCTCCTGTCGCACCAGACGGAAGAAATCGCCCTGGCATCACTCCAGGCGGGCGAAGAAGAGCCGCTTCTCGCCCGGCAAAAAGCCTCCGCAAACGGTCAACGGATTTCCGAGATCTGCGCGGAACTTTCGGCGATCTCCTCCGAGTCGGAGGATTCCCTCGTCTCCCGCCTCGGCGACGTCAACCGCCTCGCGAGAGAACTCCACCGCCTCGATCCCCAGGGCGACGGACTCGAAAAATCCGCCGCCGGATTGTTCGAAAACCTGCAGGAATTCGCCCGCGAGGTGGACGGATACGCGGCGGCGCTGGAGACCGACCCGGCGGAACTTTCCAAAATCGAGTCCCGGCTGGATGTCATCCAGTCCCTCAAGCGCAAATACGGGCCAAGCGTCGGGGACGTGATCGCGTTCGGAGAAAAAGCCTCCATCCGTCTCGCGGAGCTCCGCGGACGCGAAGAGCGCGAAGCGGGTCTCGACGGGGAGATCGAGCGTGCTTCCCGGTCCATGTCCGCCACCGCCCAAAAGCTCTCGGAGGCCCGCCGGGCCTCCGCTCCCAAACTCGCAAGCCTGGTCAAGCGCCACCTCGCCGACCTCGGGTTTGCGAAATCCGGATTCTCGATCTCGCTCGACCCGACCGGGGAGCCCGGCCCGCTGGGCGGCGAGTCCGCCGAGTTTCTCTTCTCCCCGAATCCGGGCGAGCCAGAGCGACCGCTGCGGGCCATCGCCTCGAGCGGGGAAATTTCGCGGGTGATGCTCGCCATCAAAACCGCCCTTGCGGCGCAGGACAGCGTGCCGGTGCTCATCTTCGACGAGATCGACGCCAACGTCGGCGGCGAAATCGGTGCCAAGGTTGGCGCGAAAATGAAGGACCTCGGCGGTTCGCACCAGGTCTTCTGCATCACCCACCTCCCCCAGGTCGCCGCCCTCGCCTCCTCGCACTTCATCGTCGCCAAAGACACCGCCGGCAAGCGCACCAGCACCACCCTCACCGAAGCGGACGGCCCCGCCCGCGAAACCGAAATCGCCCGCATGCTCGGCGGCAACTCCGGCTCCGCCCTCTCCCACGCCAAGGCCCTGCTGGACGGGCGATAGGCTCAGGGTTTCGGGGGGGCCTCGGCCACGACATTGTCTTTGTGATACATGTCGTGGTTGGAGGCCTGAAACTCCGCCTTCAGGCGCACGCAGATCCGGGAGACGTCCACGAGTTCCCAACCGAGGAGGCGGAGGCTGGCACCGGTTTTACCGTTGTGGGGGATGGCCACGAGGAGGTGGCGCGCGTCGTCATGGACTTTGTTCGTGGTGGTTTTCGGTTCGTAGTAGAACGTGCGCAGCGTGCTGTTGCGCGATCCCGCCTCGAAGAGTTTCGGGTCCAGATAAACCACGTCCCCATTTTCCAGAACGAGGCGGAGATCGGGGTATCCGCTCCGCTGCTCCCCGCCTGCCGAGGTGGTGGGCACCGTGCACTTCCAACCGGTCTGGCGGTTGAGTTCGATTCGGATCTGATCCTCAACAAACCTGCTGGCCTCGTTGATCCGTCCTGCCTTGTGAATTCCCTGCGAGGGGTCGTTCAACCCGGCAAGCACCTTGTCCAGAGACTTCCCCAGCCGGTCGAGCCAGGCCCGGTCGGTCTCGGGCTCAATGGGGATGATCTTCTTCCCTGTCGCCGCAGCCAGGATGTCGGGAAACGGGATCGCCTTCACATCCCGACCGTCTTCCAGGAGCCATGAGATGAGGTCGCCCGCGTCCTTTGATCCCCCGGGTGCTCCGGCCAGCAATGCGCCCGGTGAGCAGAGGCCGAACACCAAAACCAAACCGAGCCGGAAAATCATGCCTGGTGTCGTCCGCCCAACGGATTGCGGGTTATGTTGCGGAGGAGGTTGTGCCAACCGCCTGTCGGCTTTCCACAGGCCCTTGACACAACGGCCTCTACAAACAATCCCTGTCGCACGATCGGGAGAATATGTCATCTTGCTTGGCGGCCTGCACTTGGGGCCTCCGGGACTTGTCGATCACTCAAAATGTCACGCTCATCTGGGCGCCGAGCACCAGGGCGTTGGGGATCCTGCCTGTGCCGCCCGGGTTGATGACCCACTGCAAGTCCGGCTGGACGTAGGCGAATTTCGTGAAATTCACCCGGTAGGCCCATTCGAGCACCATTTCATACTGGGGGTATCCGTTGCCGGCGGCTTCGACGGTGCGCGCGTAGTTGCGGCTGAACTTTCCGTAAACCAGGCCGAAGATCGTGTCGTCCTGGTCGCGGGTGGGAACGAGCCCTTTATAGACAACGCCCGCGTTCGCCTGGAACGGGAGTTTTGCGATGTTCTGCTGGGGGGACAGCACGAACGAGGACCAGAGGGTGAGGCCCTGGTCGCTTCCCGGCGCTTCCTGCCAGACCATCTGGTCGGCATGCCAGTAAAACCCGTAGGAATTGGTCGCGGTCGCAGTCGTGCCGAACTGGGCGAACTGCCACGGCGAGTAATAGGCTCCGAACCAATAATGTCCTGGCAGACCTTTCATCCCGGTTTCCGGGGCGATGGATTTGAACGTCTTCCCCTCCGAGCGGGCCTTCGCAGCCACGACCGATTTTCCATCGCAGGCCGGGGCTTTTTCGACCGGGCGCTTGAAAAACTCCGGCGTCCAGCCGAACTGGCTGATGAGCAGGACCCCGTCGCCCGGGCGGATGCTCCAATCCAACCCGTGATACTCGCGGTTAAAAACCCGGTCGGACACCTGGTAGGCTCCGATCATGGCATTGAATTCCGGCGTCGGGTCCACGCGCAACCGCGCGGCCCAAACCGCCCAGGGATACGCGGAAAACTGGGTGTTCACCGGCAGAGCCTGCGGGTTGCCGTCGATGCCGTTGTTCATGTAGAGCCAGTAAATCGGGGAGGAGGCGAAATCATCCCCGGTGGAAAACCGCCCGGCCTTGATGCTGATTTTGTCGTCGAGGAGCTTCTGCTCGAACAGCAGCGCGTAAAACATCGCCGTCTGCCCGCCATAGACCTGTTGGACGGTGAACTGGTTGCGGACAAAATCCTGCGAGAGGCTCGATCCGGCGCGGTTCAACCCGCTGACATCCAGGGTGAGACCCTTCCATCCGACCAGCTGCTCGAAATTCAGTTGCATCCCGAAGCTGAGGTTGTCGGTGTAGGTGAAGCCGGCCCCGGTTCCGCCCACGGGATTTCCGGCGATGTTGTTGGTGTAGCTCGCGGAGATTTCCACGCCGCCGTCGTCCAGGAAATTCCGGATCCCCCACCAGTCGCCGGAAAGGGTCTGCCCGTTCCACCAATCGCTGGAACCGATGTAGTTGGACGGACGCGGGTCATAATAGGTCCAGAACCGGGAGTGACCGTTCGGGTTGTCCTCGGCCAGTTCCTCCGTGCTCGTCTGGGCGTGGAGGGTGGACACGGCGGCCGCAACGGCCAAAAAACAGAGGATTTTTTTCATGGGGGAGAGGCCCGGATGTAAACAGAGATTCGCAGTTCTGGCAACTGCCGACTCGCCTTTTGATTTTCGTGTCAAACTAGTGATCGCCACCGGTTGCCGGGCCTGATACGGGATGTTCCCGCAACCAACGCCTGCCATGCACGAGCATCGAAAACGCCCGACGGCCAACGTGGCTGGGTTCTGCCATGCGGGCGATCCGCCATGTTTTTTCCGCTTTGTTTTCCGGCCCGGTTTCCCCCTGGGTCGCGACATTCCGGTCCCGCCGCGCGCACATCGGATGCCGCGCCGGTTTCACCGCGATGAAAACTGACGAACCCAGGGTGGGGGGGGGCCGCGTCGGCTTTTGGGTCTGCACGGCGCTCGTGTTTTCGAGCATGGTGGGGACCGGGGTCTTCACGAGCCTGGGCTTCCAGATTGGCGTGCTGCCGTCGCCGTTCGTGATCCTCGTGCTCTGGGCATTGGGGGGGGTCGTGGCCCTTTGCGGGGCGTTGAGCTATGCGGAACTGGCGGCCGCGCTGCCGAGGTCGGGAGGGGAATACCATTTTCTCTCCCGGATTTTCCATCCGGCCCTCGGGCTGATGGCCGGGATCGTGTCGGTGTTTGTCGGCTTTTCCGCACCGGTCGCGCTGGGGGCCATGGCGTTCGGAAAATACGTGGCTTCGGCCTTTCCCGGAGCGCCTCCCTTGCTGTCCTCGGTTTGCGTGGTCCTCGCCCTGGCCGTCGTGCATGGGATGACGCTGGGCGTCAGCGGAAAATTCCAAATCGCGGCGACCGTATTCAAGGCGTGCCTGATCGTGTTCTTCATCGTGGCGGGCGCGGTTTTCGCCCCGGGCGGGGGGTTCCGTCCAAAAGCCGGGGACATGGAGCTGATCGTGAGCCCTGCTTTTGCCGTCTCCCTGATGTTCGTGATGTATGCCTATTCCGGATGGAATTCCGCCGTGTATATCGCGGGGGAAGTTTGTTCTCCGGCCCGGACCATCCCGCGCGCGCTGATCTCGGCGACGGTTGCCGTGACGGTTCTTTACGTGGCGTTGAACGCGGTTTTTCTCGCCAGCGGCCCGCCGGCGGAGCTCGCGGGAAAAGTGGAGGTCGGCGAGGTCGCCGCCCGGCATTTGTTCGGGGCGGTCGGCGGGCGCATCATGGCATGCGTGATCGCGGGCGGCCTTGTTGCGGCCCTGAGCGCGCTGACATGGGCCGGGCCGCGGGTGGCCCAGACGGCCGGGGAGGATTTTTCCGCGCTCTCGTGGTTTGCGGTCAAGTCTCCGGGCGGCGTGCCGCGCCGGGCGCTGGCATTCCAGACGCTCGCCGTGCTCCTCCTCCTGGCAACCTCTTCCTTCGAGGCCGTTTTGATTTACGCGGAATTCGCCTTGGTCGCGTGTTCGTGCCTGACGGTGGCCGGGCTGCTTGCGCTGAGAGGGCGGGAGCCAGCGCTCGCGCGCCCGTTCCTTTGTCCGTGGGTGCCGCTCGTGCCCTTGGTTTTCCTGGGGGTCGGGCTGTTCAGCCTGGCATACACGCTCGTCCAACGACCGGTGCAGGGCCTGGCGGGGCTTGCCACGCTGGCTGCGGGCGCGGGTTTGTATTTCCTTTTCCAACGGGATCGCTTCAAATGATCCGGATGCGGCTGTTGCTGGTGTTGCTGTTGCTCTGTCCGGCGGGTTTCGGGCAGGAGGTGAGGAGGGCGTTGCCGGTGGGCGGGCCGGGTGCCGACTGGAACGCCCAGGCGAAATTTCTCGCCGGGGTTCCCCTGGCCCCGGAGGAACCGCTCGCCGCATTGCAGAAGGCCCCCGCGTATCGCCCGCACTCCTCGGATTTCGAAAAAATGTGGCGGCGCTACAACGAGCGCTATTTTGCGCCGATGCGGTCATGGTCGTCCGCCGAAATGGCCCCCCGGGTTCCCGTCGCTGCGCCGGTTTATTATTTTTTTGGAGGGCCCGACGCCATTTCCCCCCTGGCCCTTTATCCCGATGCCCCCGATTTCATCCTGGGTGGGCTGGAGCCGGTCGGCACCGTTCCCGATCCTGTTGCCCTGCCTCCGCAAAGGTTGCAGGCCGCGCTGGACGGTCTGAGGCAATCGACGGATGTGATCCTCTCGTTCGGGCATTTTATCACCAAAGACATGCGGGCCGAACTCGAGGTCGGCGAGTTCAAGGGCGTCACCCCGATCATCCTGGTCTTTCTGGCCATGAGCGGGTGCGAGGTGCTCGATGTCTCGTATTTCGGGGTGAGGGGAGACGGGCAGGCCGTGGACCACCGGGGCGAACAGGGGCGGGCAAAGGGGGAACTTCCGGGAGTGAGGGTCACGTTCCGGAGGACCCCTTTCTCCGCGCCGCAACGGATCCATTACGTCCAGGCCAATGTCGCCGACGGCGAGCTGGGTGGCAAGAGCGGGCTTCTCCGCTGGGCGGAAGGTTTCGGGCCGGGGAATATCTATCTCAAGGCCGCCTCCTATTTGCTGCACGAATCCTACTTTTCCACGATCCGCGGATTTTTGCTGCGCCAGGCCCGCTCGGTCCTCCAGGACGACTCCGGGATCCCATTTTCGTTTTTTCAGGACGGGGAATGGAGGGTCTGGTTCTTCGGCACTTACACGGGAACGCTCGATATTTTCAAACAATACCACCAGGCGAAGTTGGGCGACGCTTTCGAGACCGGCGGTGTCCCGCTCGCGTTCGGCACCGGATACAAGTGGAGGCAGGGGGAGTCCAACCTCCTGCTCGCCGTCAAACAGGCCCCACCGAAAGCGGAACCGGTCGCCGTTCCTTCGGGCCGGGTGGCACCCGGAGAAATGCGGGGGCTTTGAACCCGGCGGACGCTCCGTCCGCACATGGCCGCACGCGCCAGGGGCTGATCATCAGCCCGAGATCGCAGCCCTTCCGCGATGTGGAGGAAGCCCGGTCGGAACCGGGGCATCCTCCTCCTGCTTGAGCCTGCGGTAGTATGACGAAGGCTTCCAAATTCCCCATCCCGATTCCCAGGAGTGCTCACAGTTGGCGCACCGCGCACGGCGCGGCTGGTCCGGGATCCAGGGGTTTTCGCCCTCGCATTCCGGACAGATGCTCACAAAGACCGGCTGGCCCAAGAGAACGGCGTCTGCACTTTTCTCCACGGGCACATCGAGATCGCCCGCCTCCAACGGGAGGTCGAAATTGCGTTCCCGGCTGCAGCGTTCGAAATACCGTTTCTGCGTGAAGTCGAGAAGCTTGGCGACCCCCGCCGTGCTGAGGAAGCGCCGGTCCCTGCGGTCGTCGAGCATGTGCAGGGCGAGGAGGAGTTTCATCTTGGCCTTCGTCGTCAGCCGGACATGCAGGTCCGCCGCCAGAGTGGCGAACATCTCCGCAAGCTCGGGAGGGGAGGGAAGCGAAAAGTGCATCGTGGCACGGAAGAGCTCCTCGGTCTCCGCCGAGCTTCTCATGATCGGGCGGACGCTGTCGCGCGTCCCGGTGAAAATCAAAATGGTATCCTCGCCGCAGGCGGCGAGGACGGCGCGCAGCACCTCGCGCGATTTTGAAGTGGAGAGCCTCGCCCCATGCCGCTCGATCATCGCGGGGGAATGGAGGAAGAGGAGCCCGCCCCGCGCAGACTGGACTGTCTGGGCCACGGCGTCGGCCCCACCGACCAGGAGGTCTTCCATGTCGGCTTCCACGATTTTGCCCCCGGACTCGAGGATCCCCAGGGTGCCGAGCGACTTGGAGAGCAGCCTCGCCGCGTGCCGGCAACCGCTTCCCTCTTCACCTTCGAAAACGCAGTGGAATTTCAACGGGGGGACCGGCAGCCCCCGTTTGCGGCGTTGGATGGCCGCGTGGGCCTGGTGCAGCAAGGTTTCCATGACTTGCTTGGACGCGCTCATGCCGATCACCTGGTGGATTTCGGCGAGCACGACGGAGAGCGCGTCGCCATGAGAATCTTTTTCCTGAGGGGCCTCGCTCCGCTGCGTCAGGTGCCCTTGAATGGATTGGACATCCAAGCCTGCGGAGGCGTCCATGCTGCAATAATCGACGGCAGCCGTGACCTGCTCGAGGGTGATGTGCGCGTAATCCTTCGATGACTGTTCGGCAAAAACACAGCCGTGCAAATGCAGGGGGCCTCCCCCTTTCATCATCAGGCCACCCATGATCTGCCGCTCGAACTCGCAAAACAACATTTCGACTTCCTTGCAGTCGACGAAATGTGCGCCCAACTGGTTTTCGATGAAGAGCGTTCCCGCGCAATAGATCCGGGATCCCTCCGCATGCAGGCCGGCACCCGGATTCCCGTCCTCGTCCCGGAAAGACCCTTCGATGCGCGAATGGAGGACGTCCAACCCGGAATCCCCCTCGACCGAGATCCCCACCTTGCAACCCGAAACGGTCGTGCCCACCAGCTCCCCCCTGGCACCACGGGCGAGAATGAGCCCGGCCTCCGCGCGCTCCAGGCGGGAATTTTCCAGGTAGATCGAGGTGGCGGCCCCCGATGACTGGATGCCGCCCGAGATCTGGCAGTTCGAGAGGATCACGCAACCACGTGTTTGGGCCACGGCCAAGCTGTCCGCATCCCCGGGAACGATTTGAATCCCCGTGAGCCACAGGGAGAGATCTCCATCCACCAAGATGGCGGAGCGCTTGGCGGGGCCGCAAAACCGGACGCTGCCCGGGCGCGCGGCCCGGATGGAGACAGACCTCGATATTTTCGGGACCGGATAAATGCCGGGAGGCAGGATGATGCGGTCGTCGCGGTGGGCTTTCCGGATTGCGGTCAGATAAGCGTTTACCGGGGTGGAGCCGTCCTCAGGTTCTGGAATGATGATATCCCGTGCTCTGGCGGGGGAGTGGAGTTTTTCCAAGACGCCCGGAAGTGCTGAGGGACGAAGGGAAGACTTCATTCGAGAAAGGAATTGGGCTGATCCACCATGCTTGAAAGGGAAAACTCAATTCTGGTGGGCCAGTGCGAAAAAGTCCAGTTGAATGCAGGCACCGGAACGCCCTCCGTTCCAGAAGGTAATTGCGTGTTGCTTTTGGGGCGCGGCAAGAGCAACCTGAAAGGGATTTGACCACTCCCGATTTCCACCATGAGCCACCAACCAAGCACTCTCGATCAACTCAAGCAATTCACCACCGTCGTCGCGGATACCGGGGATTTCGAATCCATACGGAAGTATACCCCGCAAGACGCCACGACGAACCCGACGCTGATCTTCAAGGCCGTCCAGCAGGCGGAATACAAGCACCTTCTGGAAAAGGTGATATCGGACAACCGGGGCAGTTCCCTGGCCGGGGAGGCGCTCCAGCGGGCGATCATCGATGACCTGCTCATCGCGTTTGGCCGCGAGATCCTGGCGATTGTTCCCGGACGGGTGAGCACGGAGGTCGATGCCAGGCTGTCGTTTGATGTGGAGGCCACGGTGAACAAAGCACGCTACCTGATCTCCCTTTACGAAAAAGCGGGGACCCCGAGGGAGAGGATCCTCATCAAGATCGCCTCGACCTGGGAAGGTGCCCGCGCTGCGGAAATCTGCGAGAAGGAGGGGATCCACTGCAACCTGACCCTGCTCTTCTCGTTGGCCCAGGCCATCGCCTGCGCCGATGCCGGGGTCCGGCTTATCTCGCCGTTCGTTGGCCGGATTTACGATTACTACAAGGCCGCCACCGGAAAAGACTACTCGGGCCCCGAGGACCCGGGGGTGCAGTCCGTCGAAAAAATCTACACCTATTACAAGAAGTTCGGCTACACGACGCAGGTCATGGGCGCGAGCTTCCGAAATGTCGGACAAATCGAATCCCTCGCCGGCTGCGACCTTCTCACGATCAGCCCGGATCTGCTGGAGCAACTCCAAAACTCCAACAGGGAACTCGTTCGCAAACTCGAACCCGCCGCCGCCGCGCGCGCTGGCGCAGACAGGATTTCGCTCGATGAAAAGTTGTTCCGCTGGATGTTGAACGAAGAGGCGATGGCCACCGACAAACTGGCGGAAGGCATCCGGAAATTTGCCGCGGATATCGTCAGGTTGGAGGGCGTCATCCAAAAATCCCTATGAAATCACCCCGTCTTTTCTCCGCTGCGGCGTTCCTGTGCCATGTGGTTCTCGCAGGCCCGCTCGCGGCCGCCACTCCGGAGCACCCGGGATCCGCCCCCGTTTTTCTCGGTTTGGACTCCGTCAGGAAAGAACTCGGGCTCACGAAAAGCCAGTGCGCCCAGCTCGACAAGATCCGCTCGGATTTCAAGGCGGACGCCCGTCTGATCACGACACGCCCCCCTGCGAACCCGGTGGAAAAAAGCGCGGCGAACTCGACGGTGAAGGCGCTCGTCACCCGGTATAACGGGAAAGCTGTCGCCGTGCTGACCCCTCCGCAGCATGCGCGGCTCGTGCAGATCGAACACCAGGCCCTTGGCGGGCTGATGTTGTTCCTGCCCTGCGAGCAAAAGCTGCTGGGGCTGAAGGCCGCCCAAATTGCCGAGATCGGAAAAATCCGCTCCGGGGGGGAGGCGTTCGCCAGCCGGGTCACAGCCTCTTTTGAGGAGGGGAGCATCACGGTCCAAGAGCGCCTGGTCGCGCTGCGGAACTACCGGATCAAGCAGTCCGCCAAATGCCTCCGCGTGCTCACCCCCGCCCAACGAAAGGCCTTCCAAAGCCTGAAGGGAGAAAAGCCCGCCCGGGTTTGATCGGTTTCAAGGGCTCCCCAAATGGATTCCGAATTTTAATGCCGCCAAGCAAGTTCAGCCTCCTGTCCTTTCCCCGCATCGGGCGCGGCGCGGACTGCAAGGCGGTGTTGGGATCCTCTTTTTTGTGAAAATATCCCTCTCGACCCGGACCAGCCCGTTCAAAGATGCCCTCTACGTGGGGCTGTCGGTGCTCCTGTGCTTCATCGCGTCCGCGTATTTCATTTACGACCAGGCCAGCGCGAGGAACAACATCCACAACCGCCAGCGTCTGGAATCCATCGCATGGAGGACTGCGGGTGCACTGGACATTGCGGAGCACGAGCGGATCACCCGGATCCCACTCGGGCAGTTGCACGCGAAAGAATACGCGGAACAGCAGAGGCCGCTCAGGGAATCCAAAGCCTCCGAGCCGTTGCTCTCGCGCATCTACACGGTGGCGTTCGACCAGGAACTGCCGAGGATGGTGTTGGACAGCGAAGGGTTCCCGGCGAGAACATGGGAGAGGCTCCCTCTCCAGCCCGGGAAAAGCGGCGATTTCAGCAAGGAGACCATCTATTTCTGCGCGCTGTCCGTCCAGACGACCGGCAAAGGCTGGGTGGGGGAGATTGCCTATCCCGGTTCCACGGAGTCGCTGGTGGTGGCCATGGTTCCAATCCTTTCCGGGGCCGGTCATCCCAAGGGGGTTTTGGTCGTGGAGTCCACGGCGGACCGGCTCCAGCCGACCCTCGCATCGCTCCGCTCCGCCGCCTGGTCCTCGGTTTTGATCGGGGTCGCGGTTTCCCTCACGGTCGCGCTTGCGGTGTATTCGTATCGCCGTCGGAACTTGGCCGACGCGGAAAAGCTCGCCAGCGTCAAAATTGCCGAAAGCGCGCTTGTCGGGGCCATCGGCGAGGCCATTTACCGTTACACCCCGTCCACGGACGAGCTCGCCTGGCAGGGAAATCTCTCCGATCTCGGATGGGCGAACAAGGACGACGTGCCCGAAACCCGGCAAGGGTGGATGGCCTGCATCCACCCCGAGGATGTCCAGCGATGCAAAACCGCGTGGAGCGGTGTGGATGGCGCAAAGTGGAATGTGGAATACCGTGTCTTCGGAAAGAACAAGCGGCTTTATTGGCTGCTTGACCGCGGGCAACACGTGGAGGTCAGCCCGGGGCAGACCCTCGCCGTGGGAACCATCCTCAACCTCACGCCCCTCCGTGAAGTCGAGAGGCGGTTGCGCGACGTGTCGGAAGCGGCCGGAGAGTATATCTGGGAGGTGGATGCCGACGGCCACTACACCTACCTCTCCGACCGCGTCATCGATGTCCTGGGCTACCCGATGGAGAAGCTGATCGGGCAGCACCCGCTTTCGTTCGTGCCGGCCGAGGACGCGGAATCGGTGCGCGCAACTTCCGGGGCCATTGTGCGCGAAAAGAAATCGTTCCGGGATTTCGAGCACCGGATGATCCGCGGGGACGGAAAGATCATCTGGCTCAGCGTGAACGGTGTTCCGGTGAGCAACATGCTCGGGCAGGTCACCGGATACCGGGGCGCGGGCTTGGACATCAGCGCCCGCAAGCATGCCGAGCAGGAGCTCATCCGGGAAAAAGAGGCCGCACAAGCCGCCGACCGGGCCAAGAGCGAGTTCCTCGCCGTGATGAGCCATGAAATCCGCACGCCGCTCAACAGCGTTCTCGGCTTTGCGGACTTGCTGACGGAAACAGCCCTGGACTCTGTTCAAAAGGAGCAGGTTGACATGATCCGCCGGAGCGGGGACGCCCTGCTGGTGCTGCTGAACGACATCCTGGATTTCTCGCGGATCGAATCCGGAAAAATGCCGATCCAGCCGTCGTCGGTGGATATCAGGGAGTGCCTCCGGGATGTGGCGGATTTATACGGGGCAACCGCCCAGGCAAAGGGCTTGGGAATCCGCATCGAAGTGGAGGACCGCATCCCGTCCGCCCTTTGCACCGACCCTGGCCGTTTGCGCCAAATCCTGCTGAACCTGATCGGAAACGCCGTGAAATTCACCCCGTCCGGGGAGATTCTCGTCACGGCGAAAAGAAACACCCGCGATCCCGAGGACGGACGGTTTCCCCTGCTCGTGGAGGTCTCGGACACCGGGATCGGAATACCGCCTGACCGGGTTGCGCGTTTGTTCAAACCCTTTTCGCAGGCCGACTCCTCGACAACACGAAGATTCGGCGGGACCGGCCTCGGCCTGGCGATTTGCAAGCGCCTTGCCGAACTGCTCGGAGGCGATGTCTCTCTGGTGAAGTCCTCTTCTTCGGGAAGCATTTTCGCCCTGGAACTCGCCTTGGTGACCATGCCTGTCTTCGATGAGCCGGAATCGGCCAAGCGCGACGCCAGCCCGGCGGGGGAGACCGCCGGAAGGCAGGGCGAAATCTGGAGGCTTCTCGTCGTGGAGGACAACGCGGTCAACCGGATGCTCGCGCAGCGCATGCTGCTCTCCCTCGGGTTTGAGAGCGACTCGGCGGACAATGGGCTGGCGGGGGTGGAAGCCCACGAAAAAAATCCCTACGATATCATCTTCATGGACCTGCAGATGCCGGTCATGGACGGTGTCGAGGCTGCGGGCAAGATCCGCGAATTTGAAAAATCGCATCCGGACCGCCCTCGCGCTCGCATCATCGCGCTTACTGCGGATGCCATGTCCGGGGACAGGCAGAGGTGCCTGGATGCGGGAATGGACGATTATTTGAGCAAGCCAATCCGCCGTCCGGAACTGGCCATGGCCTTGGATAAAGCCGTCCAATCGCTTTCGTTTGACCGGAATGTCTGAGCTCGCGGAAGCCGGGCGGGCTGGAAATTCGGCGCTTTGCCTTTGTCGCTTTTCCGATAGGGTGGGGAGGTGATTTTTGACACACTGAGGTCCGCAGTGGATCTGTATAACCACCTGCCGCGCTATCGCGAAATTTTGTCGGTGCTCTTCAAATATGGATTTGCAGATGTCCTCCGCCTTGTCGCCCTCCAGCACATCCTGCGGATCGAAGACGCGACGATCCGCACCCATCCCGATGACAAAATCCTCTCGAAGCCGCTGCCCGAACGTCTCAGGCTGGCGCTGGAGGAACTCGGTCCGACATTTGTCAAGTTCGGGCAGATTCTCAGCAGCCGCCGCGATTTGATCACCGATGACTATTTCATCGAACTCGAGAAACTTCAAAGCGGCGTGCCGCCGTTCCCCGCCAAGGAAGCCCGCGAGATCATCGAAAAGGAACTCGGGTATCCGGTGCGGGCGCTCTATTCCGATTTCCGCGAGAAACCCATCGGGAGCGCCAGCATCGCCCAGGTCCACCAGGCGACCCTCAAGGACGGGACTCCCGTGGCGATCAAAGTCCAGCGGCCGGATATCGAAAAAACCATCTCGCTCGATGTGGCCATCCTGCACGATCTGGCGAGGTTCATTGAGAAACACGTTCCCGAGGCCGCAGGGCTGAATCCGACCGGTGTCGTGCAGGAGTTCACCGAGACGCTTCAAAGGGAGTTGGATTTCGAGAACGAGGCGTCGAATGCCGAGCGGTTCGCGGAACAATTCGAGGGAAATCCCCACATCCGGGTCCCGAAGATCTATCGCGACCATTCCACCTGCCGGGTGTTGGTCATGGATTACATCACCGGTATTCCCATTACCGACGCCGATCGGCTGCGGGCCCAGGGGACGGACCCGGCTGAACTCGCGGCCACCATGACGGGTTTGATCTACGAACAAATCTTCGAACACGGTTTTTTCCACGGCGACCCTCACCCGGGGAACATGACGATTCTTCCCGATTCAAAGATCGTGCTGTATGACTACGGGATGATGGGGAAATTCACTCCCCAGATGAGGGAGAGCATCGCGCTTCTCGTGAGCGGGTTGGGGGAAAAAAATCATGCCCAGACAACCCGGTCCATTCTGGACCTCTCGGAGGAGGGGATCGCGAGCGATCAGATGCTCCTTCAAGCCGAGGTGGAAAAGTTCGCCGAACAAAATCTCAGCAAGCCGTTGCGGGACATTAGCCTGGGGGCCGTTTTAAACAGTCTTTTGGACCTGCTCCGGGACAACCGCCTCAGGATGAAACCCGCATTTTATCTGGGAATCAAGGCACTCGCCCAAGTGGAGGCGATTGGAAGGGCCTTGGATCCGGAACTCAACTTCATCCTTCTCGGGGAACCCTATGCCACGCGTGTCCTCGTCGGAAAATTCGGCGCCGGACGCGTCGGCACCATCCTGAAGGGCGTCGCGGTGGAATTGCTCGATTTTCTCCGGGATTTTCCGGGAGATTTCCGCCAGCTCTACCAAAGCATCCGGCGCGGGAAACTCAATATTCCCCTGGAGCATAAAATCGATCCCGAAGGGTTCGAGCCGCTCAGAAAAACATTGGACTCCATCGCCAACCGCCTTGCCAATGCCATCCTGACCGCCTCCATCCTGATCTGCTCGAGCATCGTGATTCTGGCCTCGCTGCCCCCTCACGTCGCGCACGTCAGCGTGCCCGGGGCGGTCGGGCTTCTCTTCGGTGCCTACATGTGTGTTCGGCTCTTCCTGTCGATCTGGAGACACGGAGGGCTCTAGCCAGTGTAAAAGGGAACGACCGTAGGAACACGAACAGGCGGAGATGCGCCAGGGACCGGGTGCGGATCACGGGTCGGTGCGGTAGATCACGACGTTCGCGTCCGGGAGGAACCCCACCTCCGCATTCTGCAGCCGGGGGAGGATGTTCAGGTTTTTTCCGATCCTTTCCCCGGGATCGACGAAGCGGTAGAAAAACCCCAGCCAAAAATCCTTCAGGCGCGTGGCGGAAACTCCGCGAAAGATCGGCGAGGACCGGATGTCGTCCAGGAATTGTTCGCGGGATTCCAACATGGCGAGGCGCGTTTTTCCGACGACGGGATCGAGGAACTCCGGGAGCGGAGGGTGGGGTGGGGCGGGGATTCCCTCCTTTGCCAGTTCCTCCGCGACAATCTTCATCCAGACGAGGTCGCGCAGTTCTTCCGTCCGGGCGGGGGACAAAGGGATGCCTGCGGTCGCGGCGGCGAAGCGGACATCCTGGTCGTCCGGGAACATCCAATCCATCTGGGACTCGATGAAAACCAGGGGGTTTTTGCATGATGCGAAAAACGATTTTCGCACGGGGGCGACACTCTGGACCGGGAGTCCCGTGTAGTAGGTGTAAAGGAGGTGCTCGTTCGGTGACGCGTAGAGGCGGGTGCCGTTTTCGAAGCGCATTTTTTCCAAGGCACCGATGACGACGGCTATTTCCTGCCTGCTCCCTGGCAGCGAGGGGGTTTCAAAAAATGCGAGCCGTCCACGGGCGGCGAGAAACCCGCTCATCGCGACGATGGCCAGCACCGGCGACCAGCGGGGAGAAGCTCCCCGGAGGAGGTCCGAGGTGAGCATGGCCAGCACCAGGACGTAGGGTGTCCAGAGGACGAGCGAGAGGCGCTCGTAAAAGAAGCTCGCCGCCGGAACGAGCATGTGGAACACGGCGTAGGCGGTGACGAGCCACGCGAACAGGGCGAGGTAAACGGCCCCGTTTTCCCGGGCCGCCTCGTGGAAACGGGCGGGAAGCCATGCGGGCCTGAGCTTCCCGATGAGCAGGGCCAGGACCAGTCCCGCGAGGAGGGCCAGCTGGTTCGGGCGGGCGGACGTGTAGGTCAGCCAGTCGGCGGGGGAGTCGAAGAGCTTGTAGGCTTTTGGGACGTCCGATGCCGTGAACAGGAATCCCGAGAACCAGATCCACGGCACGACGAGGACCGCGCACAGCGCGCCCGCCCCGAGGGCTTTTATGAACCAGTCCCTGCGCCGGATCGCGGCTGGAATTGTCACGAGGGCGACGCCCGCGAAGATGACGGCGGACAACTGGTGCGTGTGAAAAAGCAGCGCCTCGGCGAACCCCAGCAGCAAATAGTCGCGCCATCGCCCGCAGCGGACCATGCGCAGCAGGCAGAGCGCCGCGAAGGCGGTCATCAGAAGCGTCAGGGAGTAATACCGGGCCTGGTAGCCGAAATCGACGGTCTTCGCGTTGAATGCCATGAGGGTGAGGGCGGCAAAACCGGCGGATGGTCCGCCGAGTTCCCTGGCGAGGAGGAAAATGGCCAGCATGCAGAGCGCGGAAAAAACGATGGCGGGGATTCTGGGTGCGGTGGTCCTGAGGGCGATGTCGCCGGTCCCGTGGAGGACGGCGGGGGGATCCCCGGGATGGTCCGCGCGCAGGCCGAAGAGCGCCTGGGATGCCGCGATGGCGTAGAGAGGCAGCCAGCCGTGATAGACGGCCAGCCCCCGGGGGGAGTAGCTGCTGTCGCGGAACTCGTATTCCCGGCTTCCGTCCCACGGCTCCGTGAGCGTGTTTTCGAAAACGGGGATGCCGAGATACTCGTCGAGGGGGAACCCGCGGTCGAGAATCGTCAGGGCGTTGATGCCCGACTCCGCCTCGTCGCACCAGAGCCGGGTCCGGTTCATCCAATCCACCCGCAGCAACACCCCCGCCAGGATCAGCGACACGACAAGGATTGCCGTGGAGTTCCCGCAGAGGAAGGAAGAGAGGGCCCGGGGCGGGATCTTGGACATGGTTCCGTCAGAATCTCAAACCGAGCGCCATGCCGCTGGTGTTGCTGAGGTAATTGTTTCCCTGCGAGTCGTCGAGCTTCTGCTGGAGGTTGTTGAAGAGTTTGAGATTCACCTCGTCGCCGAGCATGTAGGAGAGCCCGAGATTCGCCTGCACGAAATTGAATGTCCCGGTGTTCTGCCCGCCCAGGGAGACGTTCTCCACCCGTCCGGCGGCGAGCGCGAGGTCCACGATGGTGGAGCGGGAAACCCTCCAGGATGCCGTGGATTCCAAGCTGGTGGTGATTTGGAGGGTGCCAGCACTGAAGGAATCCATATCCACGTTCCGGAAAAACCGCAGCGTGACGTATGTTTTCGATGAGGCCTTGTAGAGGAGGGACAGGTTGACGACCGAGGTGACGGCGGATGAGGAGCCGCCGCCGGACAGGGCGGATTGGCGGAACTGCAGCCCCCCCTCGCCACGGAACACGAGTTTCGAAGTCGGGTTGTAGAGCAGCCGGAGAAGGAAGGATTCCGACGTGGTCGTCCCGGCGCTCGAGCTGTTGTAACCCAGGACGACGCCCGCCCCGACGGTCGTTTTCCGGGAATATTTGTAATCGATCGAAGTGTTGAACGTGGCCTGGAATTGGCTGCCGCCGGAGTTCGAACTCGTGGCGACGCCGTCGAGGCCGAAGAGGGCCTCCGTTTTTTTGGTGAAGGCGTAGCCGGCGAAGATCCGGGTGAAGACCGCCTTCTGCTGCCCCTGTCCCTGGCTGTTGAGGAAGAGGCCGCTTTGGGCGAGGTAGCTGGCGTCGAGCCCGACGCGGAGCTTCGACCAGCGGTAGCGCGAGCTGAACAGGAAGGCCTGGTTGACCGCGTTGAGCCGCTTGTATTTCGCATACTGGAGGACGCTGGGCGACCAGAGGAATTGCATGGTCCCCTTTTTGCCGGTTTCCAGGTAGAAGGTCGGTTGGAACGTCAGGATCATGTCGCCCTGGGGGTTGTTGGGCGAACCGAAGACGTTGTTGTTGTAGGCGACTGCGGCGTCCACGGCCACGCCGTAGCGGACCCGGCTGTTCCCGATCACGAAGGAGCGCTTCGATTTCAGAAAGTCCGGTGCCCCAATCGTCCCGAGCGGGCGGCGCGGCGTCGGGAGCCCGAGGGTATCGAGGTTCAGTCCGGTCATCGGGGAACCGAAGGTGTCCGGCATCTCCAAGGCGGGCAGCTTCACATCGGGAGCATTGGGCGGAGCCTCCAGGTTGGCCTGCATCGAAGGGGCGAAGATCCGGGGCGTGTCGATGGTTGGTTCCAACGGCCTCATGTAAAGGGAATCCCTGCCGGTGCCTGCCGCCGCGCCGACGTTCGCCCGCCCCTGATAAAGATCGCCCGCACCAATGATCGGGGGACCGAAATCCGGGTCCTTTGCCAGCCGGAGCGATTCCAAGCCGTCGAGGACATTTGGTGTCCCAGGTGGTTTGACGCCGCCCTCCCCGGAGGGCCCGGCTCCGTTTTGGGAGGCATCCGTCGGCGCGGACGGGATGTCTTCCGCCGTGGCGGGTGATGCCGCTGCCGCATTCGGAGGGGATTGCGCGTCGGCGGGTGAAATCCAAAAGAGGAGCAGGGAGGTTCCGGCGAACCACCGTTTGAGCAGCCGGGCCGCGCTGCCGGGGAGGGGACGCTGTTCTGCGTGTCCACGCATGGCGGGATCAGGGGGCCTTGCGCCAGGTTTCGGCCGCTTCGAGCAATTTCCTTTCGGCCTGGTCCTCGCTCAGGCCGGCCGCGACAAGCTGCCCGACCAATTCCTGGAACATGCGGTTCCGTTCCTGGCTTGCGGCGGAGGCATCGTGCCGGGTGTTGCCGGAAAGCTCGTTGCGCCAGACTTTGAGCGTCAGAAGAAGCTGCCGCCGGGCCTGGTCGTGGGTCATCCCGGAAGACTGGAGAAGGCCGATCAGTTCGCCGAAGACCTTCCGGCGCGCTGCGCCCTCGCCCGAGGGGTCGCGCCTGTTCGACACGGCGGGGGCAAAGACGCACCCGCAGGCGCATTTCCGTTTCAGGTTTCGCACCTGGCCCACCGAGGTTCCTCCCTCGTCGGAGGTCCCGGCCAGACAGGCCGAGAGGCTGGCGTAAGTTTTGCCACAGGCCGGGCAGGAGATTTCCGGGGGGGCACCTGCTGTCGCGGACGGGAGGTCGGGCTCCATGCCTGCCAGGGGGCTGTGGAAAGGTCTTGGCGCGAAATTCAGAACGACGCCGGAAAGGCGGGCGGCGGAGCGCTTGAGGAGTTCCTGCGCCCGTTTGGCGGCGGCCTTCGGGGTTTTCCCCGAGCGGATGACCAGGCAGACAAACGGGAAGAGGCGCGCGAAGGAGAGCGTGTCGCTGACGATTCCGACCGGTGCCGAATCCACGACGATCTTGTCGTAAAGCGGCTTGGCCTCGGTCAGAAAATCCAGGATCCCCTGCCGCGTGATCGTCTCGGCGGGAAACGGGCAGGGCGTGCCGGCGGAGACGATGTCGAGGTTGGGCAACGGGGTCGAGTGGATGACGCTGGGCAGCCCGCACTCTCGTTGGAGGTAATTGGAGAGCCCCTCGCGCCCCCCGTTTCCGAAAACGATCCTCTCCAGCGAGGGCTGCCGGAGATCGGCGTCCACGAGGAGGGTGCGCTGCCCGGCCTGCGCCATGGCCACGGCCAGATTGGCGGCGCAAAACGACTTGCCTTCGCCCTCCACAGCGCTCGCGAGCAGGATGAAATTCCCCGCTTCCTCCTCCTCGATCACCCGCAGTGCCGCGCGCAGTGAGCGGATCCCCTCCGCCGTGCTGGAAAATTTGTCCGTGATGGCGGGGCAATGTTCCCAGGCCGGGCCGGCGGGGGCCTGGTGGGCCGCGTCTTTTGGCGGCAGGTATTCCGGGATGGCGCTGAGCACGGAAAGGCCGAGGAACTGCTCCGCCTCCTCGGGGGATTTGATGCTGGAATCCAACTGCATGACAAGAAAGATCAGGCCGAATCCGAGGCCGAGCGAGACGATCAGGGCGGTTGCGCCGAGTTTGAGGGCTTTCGAGCCGGCGGGTGCCCCCGGGCCTGCCGGGTTGACGATTTGGAGGAGGACCGGCTGGCTGCGGGCCTGGGAGAGTTCCTCGCTCAGGCGTTTGAGAGCGGCCTCGTAGGCCAGGCGGTCGGCGTCGATTTGCCGCTGCAAAACGCGGGAGGGGACGGAAAGGTCGCGGACCTGGATCACCTTCTCCTCCTGGGAGGCCCGTTCCCGGAGGAGGCCCTCCTCCTTCTTTTTTGCGCCTGCGAGTGCCGCCTCGACCTGGTTGGGGGCCGAGCGGATCGCCGCGAGGAGGGCGGACTGCAATTCCTTCAGCTCGGTCTGGGCCTGGCGCATGTAGGGGTTGTCCTCGCGGTAGCGGAGGGCCAGCTTCGACAATTTGTTGTTGCTGTCCGCGATCTGGGCGTTGAGGGAGACGACCGATGGCATTTTTTGGACGCTTTCGATTTTTGCCAGCCTGTCGGGGTCGTCCTGGCAGCCTTGGATCTGGGCGAGGTCGCTTTCGATCTTCAGCCTCTCGGCCTTGGCCTGGGTGCTGCGCGAGTCGAGTTCTTTGAGCTGGTCGGCGACGATGTTCATGTTGCTGTCGATCGAGACATTCCGCAACGTGCGCGTGTAGGTGTTGAGCTTCTCCTCGGATGTCCGCAGGTTTTCCTCCATCTTTTTCACCTCGTCCTTGAGGTAGCGGATGTTCACGCCCACGGCGGAGATCCTCTGGTCGCGGTCGTATTCGATTCCTTTTTCCACGATCATGTTGCAGATGCGCTGGGCCATGACGGGGTCCGGGTTCGTGAAGGAGACCTGGATCAACCGCGTGTCGGGGACGAGCAGGACCTTGCAGTCTTTGATCAGGAAGCCCGCGATGCCGTCATCGTCGAGTTTGCCGAGCGGCCAGCCGCCGAGGGTGAGCCCGTCGAGGCCGGCGGACTTGATCTCCTGCACCACCCGCTTGACCAGCATCGGGTTCACGAAGCTTTTTTCGATCGTCTTGAGGTCCTCGGGGGTGGTGGCACCCTCCACGGCGAGGGGGTTGCCGCTGAGGGAGATCGCGGAGGTCGACGCGCGGCGCTCGACCTTGATTTCGGACGTGGCGACGAATTCCGGCTTCGCCGTTTTCAAAAGCAGGAAACCAGTTCCGAGGCCGAGCAAAAGAAACGCGGAGGGAATCCACCAGAGGCGGATCGAGGTGCGCAGAAACCCCGCCATGTCGAATGCCGGGTCCCCTCCGCTGGAGAAGGGGTCGCCGGAGTCCGGTTCCTGGGTGGACATTTAAAACAGGGTTTCCTTGACGAAAATCGAATCGCCTTCCTGGACCAGAAAATCCGAAGCCTCGGGGCTCAGCGCGTCGAGTTTGATTTTTTGCGTGCCGCCGCCGTTCCGGCGGGTGACGACCACTTTTCTGATGTCTCCGATATCGGTGTTCCCGCCGGCCATGGCGATCGCCTGCGGGAGGGTGAGTTCCTCCTCGCCCGGGATGATCATGGCCCCGGGGTTGCGGACCTGGCCCCAGACGGTGAAGCGCCTCGGGGCATAGGATTCGACCGAGATGTTGACCTGCGGGTTGACAAGTTGTTTCTGGTCGAGCTGCGCCGCGATGGATCTGGCGGCCTCGTCGATGGTCTTTCCGGCCACCGGCACGCGCCCGATGAGGCCGACCGAGAGGGTGCCATCCCCGATGATTCTCTGCCGGGTGGTCATGTAGGGCTCTTGAAAAACCTCCAGGAGCACGACATCGCCGGCACGCAGCCGGTATACGGTGTTGCCTGTGGGGGTGGGCACCGGAGGGACGTAGGCCCCCCCTCCGCCCTGGCAGCCCGTGAGGACGACCGCACAGACGAGGACAGGGACCCATCCGCAAAGGCGGGTCAGATGGAGGAAGGAAGAGTGGGATGAATTTCTCTTGGAAGGCATTTGACGCGTCGACCACGCTGCGGCTCAGGCCCCGCAACCCATAGCATTGACAGCCTGGAATCTTAAACCCATCAAGGGGGGAATGAAAGATTTTTCTCTGGTGCTGAGGCGTTGGCTGCCGGTGGGATTATGGGCCGGGTTCGTGATTTACGCATCGACCAACATCGGCTCCGGAGACCGCTCGGCGCATTTTTTGGGGCCGATTTTGAAATGGATTTGGCCGGACCTGACGCTCGCCTCGATCCCGGAAATCAATTTCCTGACGCGGAAGACCGCCCACGTGGTGCAGTTTGTGGTTTACGCTGCCCTGCTCTGGAGGGGGCTGCGGCTGCCTCCAGCGCTCGCGGTCCGCACGTGGGTCGTGGTGGCGTGGGTTCTCGGATCCTCCGCCGCCCTGGGTTTTCTGAGCGAGGGGGTCCAGCTTTACTCCCCGCATCGGACCGCCCAGTTCGCCGATGTCGGCCTCGATTTCGCAGGAGCGGTGCTCGGGGCGGGGCTCCTTCTCGCCGCCGGGGCGTTGGCGGGCAGGCGTTCTCCCGCAAGAACTCCGCCTCGCGCACCGGACGAAAAACCGCCGGGAAAGATCCTCATCACCTCCGACCTTCATCTGGACGCCGCCCCCGATGGAGGGCGCGAAATTCTCGCGCAGGTGAGGTCCCGCTTTTCGGAGTCGAAAGCCGGTGTGCTTTTGGTGGCGGGGGATTTTGGCGTGGCGGAGCGCGCGCAGGAATGGATGGCCGGGCTGCGCGAGGCGGTCGGCCCCGACGCGACGCTGGTCATTTGCCTGGGGAACCACGATCATTGGCTGCAGGGCAAGGTCGGGGGATGCCTGAGCCCGGAGGAGGTGCGCGAAAAATTCTGGCGGCCTGCGTGCGGAGCCCACCGGGTTCGCTGCCTGGATTTCGAAAACGTCGACCTGCCCGGAATCGTTCTCTGTGGCGGATACGCCCATTACGATTTTGGGTTCGGGGACCCGGGTATCGATGCGGCCCCGGGCACTGCGGTGTCCCCCAACTACCGGACCGGGAGGTTTGACGGTCCGTTTTACCCGGACATGGACAGGATCCCCGGTCTCGCGCTCGCGGAAGAAGCCTCGCGACAGACCAGGGCGATCTCCCGCAGGCTTTCCCAGGCGTGCGACGAAGGAAAACCCGTGCTCTTTGCAACCCACACGATCCCGTTTGCCTCGATGAATATCCGCGAAGCATCGGACGGATCCACGCAGCGGTTCTTCGATGCCCATTCGGGAAACAGCGCCATCGGCAGCTTGCTTTCCGCCATGGCTCCCTCGGTTGTGCTCGCCGTATCCGGGCACACCCACCGCCGGACGCCGGTTCTGCGCATCCACGGGATCCCCTGCGTCAACACCGGCAGCGGTCCCGGACATCTCCGCTTCCTGCTCTTCGATCCGCAGACCCTCTCGGTTTCCCCCATCTGAACAAAATCCCGGTGCGAGACGCCGGGCTGATCGTGCGGCTCCCCGCTGAGGGTGTCAGGTGCAGCCGAACAGCCGACGTCCCTGGATGATGGCGGCAACCTCTTCCGGGACCATGGTTTTCCATGAGGCGTCGCCCCTGCGGATGAGGGCAAGGACGTCGGGGGAGCGGATGGGGAGAAATTTCGCCTGGTAGTCCTTGATGCCTTCGATGAATTTGTTCTGGAGAAGGTGGGAGTAGAGGTGTGTGAGGTTCGGGGCCACTTGGAAGTTGTCTGCGGCGATGATCTGCCCGTCGGGCATGAGGCGGGGGTAGGCGTAGAGTTTGACGCCTTTTTTGAAGAGGCGTCCGAGCCCTTCGAGGATGCCGCCCTCGAGGTCGGCATAGAATTTTTCCTCGAACAGCTCGTGCATGCCGGGGATGCCGAGCGGGAGGCCGATCATCTTGTCGGTGTAGATCGAGAGGTAGTTGACGAGCCGGTGGAATTCGCCGTAGTTCGAGATGAGCACGGTTCGGCCCAGGGCGCCGAGCATGTCCACGCGGTCGAGAAAATCCCGCAGATCGAGGTGCCCGGCCGACAGCAAATTTTTCATGGTGATTTCCATGAGAATTTCCGGCTGGGTGCCGCGGACCTCCTCCTCCCTTTCAAACATCCGGAGCGCGCAGTCGAGCATGTCGTTCGTGATGTGCGTGACGGGGCGGAAGCTTCCGCGTTCGACCAGGAGGGGTTTTTTATAAAACGCATCCGCCGCCTGGACGACCTCGCCATCCGAGCGGAAAAGCGCCGCCTTCGTGAGCCCTTGGACGACGAGCTGCAGGCTCATGATCCGGTTGTCGACGGCGGAGAACGCCGGGCCGGAAAACCGGATCATGTCCACGAAGATGCGGCCCGGCGAAAGATCGTCCATGAGCGAGGCGATGAGGCCCTCCGGCTTGTCCGTGAGATGGAAGGCACCGTGCACAAGGTTCACTCCGAAGACGCCGAGCGCCTCCTGTTGCTGGAGGTTTTCCGGGTCCAGCATGCGGATGTGGAGGATGATCTCGCTGAAAGGCGCGCGCGGCGCGTGCTGGAACCGGATGCCCATCCAGCCGTGGGATTCGTCGTGCCGCCGGAAGCTGCGCGCGGCGACGGTGTCGGCGAGGACAAAGAACTGGCGGTCGGCCCCGACCGTCGCGTCGAGGCGTTCGATCAGGAGCCCGACCTCGTGGGTCAGCATCGTGTCCAGGCGCGCGCGGCTTACGTAGCGCCCACAGGCCCCGTAGATCGCGTCGCTGAACGTCATGTCGTAGGCGGAAATCGTCTTGGCAATCGTCCCGGCGGCTCCGCCCGCCGCAAAAAACCGCCTCGCGACCTCCTGCCCGGCCCCGATCTCCGCAAAGGTTCCGTAGAACCTCCGGTCCATGTTGATCTGAAAAGCCTTTTTCCCCACTTGCTGATCGATTCCCTGTGCCATGTCGCGGGACGCTACCACGGGCGGGCGGGTGCTGGGAAGCCGGGAACGCCCCCCCAATCCCGAAACACTCCGCCCCGGAAATGGCGAGGAGGGCCGCAAGCAGGCCCCGCATCACGGCTTCTTTTCTTTGGGCGGCTTTTTCCCGAATTCCGATTCGCGTCCGACCACCGGAAATTTCGTTTCGAGCAGGGCGATTTCGTTGGGGAGAATCCCGCCCGGGACGAACAGGATCCCGTCCCTGACCCTTTCCTCGACGCGCAGAGCGGCCGCGACCCGGCCGTTGACCATGATCACCGCCAGCTTGCCGCGGTCTTCGGTGGTGAATTGGTCCAGTTTGTCGGACCCGTGGGGGTCGAGCAGGAAATACGCCCCGATCATCCCGTCGCGCCCGGGAAAGGGATAAAAAGAGATGAAATCCCGTTCGGTCACGACCGGCACCTTCCGCAGGAACACCCGTTTCTGGGGGTTCGTCAGCTCGACCGGGGTGACGAACGATTCGCCCTCCTTCTCGTTTCCCTCGCAGAAAACCCGGATGCTGACCGGCGAGGGTTTCCTGGCTCCCGCGTGAACGAGGAGGGGGGAAAGGGCGAGCAGGGACGCGAGGATTCGGGAGAGTTGGCGCATGCCTGCACCGTAATGGAAGCAAATGGATTTGCAACCGTCCGCGCGGTGCGGTAGGGAGTAACCCACATGAAACGTGCCGCGCTCTTTTTCCTGGCAACAGGACTTGCCCCGCTTTTGGCCCAGACCGCGAAGCCCAAAGCCGCGCCCGTGGATGCGGCGACCGCCTTCGCCATCGCCGAGCCGGACGAAACCAGCCCGTTTTTTGTGGACTCGCAATCTGCCGCGCTCGCCCGCAACGCGGATTACGCCGGGCGCGACGCGAACGACGCCATCGCCGGCTACCCGCAGAACAGAAACTCCTCCGGCAGCGCGCTCGCCCAGATCAAAGGCTTTTTTGGCGGCATGTTTTCGTCCGTGAATTTCGGCCCGATGCGCACGCCGCCCACCACCGAAAACCTGGCGGTCGAACCCGCGAAATTTTCCCTGCAGGACCGCCGGGAGCTGAGCGTGACCTACACGATCCGCAACAACACGAAAAACATCTCTCGCCTGGAATACCCCACGACCCAGAGGATCGACATCCTGACGTATGACCCCAAAGGTAACATCGTCGACCGCTGGTCCGACGACCGTGCTTTCGTCCCCGAGGAGGGGATCGTGGTGATCAACCCGAAGGAGAGGATCGAATACCAGGAAAAAATCCCGACACGCGAAATGAAACCCGGCGAGAGCTACCGCGTGGAGTCGTTCACGACGAGCACGGAAAAATTCCAGTCCGCCCAGACCATTACGCCCGAGTAACCGCGCCGGAGTTTCCCGAGATGCGGAGGCCCCCCCGGAGCCCTTCTACACCTGATTTTTTGGGGGGAGCACCACGGTTTTGACCATCCCGCGCAAAAAATACTCTTGACCTCCTCTGCCGATACGCAATTTTCGCCACCCGCACCTGACAGCAAAAAATTACTTGTTGCCAAAGTGCGCGACGCCCAATACTGCATCACTCAACCAACACATCCAGCCATGTCCGAAAAAACCATTGAAGAAAAAGTCAAAGATATCATCGTCGAACAACTCGGCGTCAATCCCGAGCAGGTCACGCCGGGTGCCTCGTTCATCGAAGATCTGGGCGCCGACTCGCTCGATACCGTCGAACTCGTGATGGCCTTCGAGGAAGAGTTCGGCGTGGAAGTTCCTGACGAAGACGCGGAGAAGCTCCAGAGCGTTGGCGACGTGATCAAATACATCGAGGAAAAGTCCGTCAAGTAGCCCTTTCTGATCTTTTACAGCTTGGAAACACCCCGCCCTGCGCGGGGTGTTTTCATTTCCGCCTCCAGGGAGGGTCAGGCCGACTTTGCGACGATGTTGGCGAGTTTGCCGGGGACGATGATGACTTTGACGATCGTCTGGCCGGCGGTGGCCTCGAGGACTTTCGGGCAGGCTCGGGCAATGGCTTCGGTCTCCTCTTTTGTGGCACCGACCGCGACGCGGATGCGGGCGCGGACTTTGCCGTTCACCTGGACCGGGATTTCGGTCTCCGACTCGACGAGGAGCGACTCGTCGTGGACCGGCCAGGGCTGGGCGGAGGCGGCACCCCTGAAGCCGAGGCGCGACCACATCTCCTCGGCGAGGTGCGGGGCGAAGGGGCTGAGCAGCGGAAGCAGGATCCGAAGCACCTGAACCGGACGCGGCTTCGCGTTCACAAACTCGTTCGTGCAAACCATCATCTGGGAGATCGCGGTGTTGAACGCGAGCGAGGCCAGATCGGACGTGACCTTCTTGATCGTCTCGTGGACGACGCGGGCCTGGGCGGAGGTGAAGGGGATGTCCGCGAGGTCCTCCGAGACCACCCATTCGCCCTCCTGGTTTTCCTGCATGCCAAGGCGCCAGACGCGTGCGAGGAAGCGGTGGACTCCCTCGACGCCTTTCATGCTCCAGGGCTTCATCTGTTCGAGCGGCCCCATGAACATCTCGTAGAGCCTCAGCGAATCCGCGCCATATTCGGCGATGACGCTGTCCGGTGTGACGACATTGCCACGGCTCTTCGACATCTTTTGCCCGTCGGGGCCGAGAATCATCCCCTGGTTCACCAAACGCTGGAATGGTTCCGGCGTGGTGAGGTGCCCGAGATCGAACATCACCTTGTGCCAGAAGCGGGCGTAGAGGAGGTGCAGGACCGCGTGCTCGGTGCCGCCGACGTAGAGGTCCACGCCGCCGGGTGTTCCGGCCGAGGCCATCCAGTATTTTTCCGCGCCCGTGCCGATGAAGCGCAAGGGATTTTCCGGGTCGCAGAACCGAAGGTAATACCAGCACGAGCCGGCCCATTGCGGCATCGTGTTTGTCTCGCGTTCGGCCTTCTCCGTGTATTGCACCCACTCGCGGGCCTTGCTGAGCGGGGGCTCGGGCGTTCCGGTCGGTTTGAAGTCGTCCATCTCCGGCTGCACGACGGGAAGCTCCTCCTCGGAAATCGCGCGGTGTCTGCCGCCCTCCCAGACAACCGGAAAAGGCTCCCCCCAATACCGCTGCCGGGAAAACAGCCAGTCGCGGAGCTTGTAGTTGACGGTGGCGCGGCCAAGTTGGCGCTCTTCGAGCCACGCGGAGATCGCGCGCTTGGCTTCGGCGGTCGGAAGGCCGTCGAGGAAACCGGAGTTCACGGCAACGCCTTCGCCGGAGAAACAGGAACCCGTGGCATGGGGCTCTCGCACGACTTCCCGGACCGGCAGGCCGAATTGCCGGGCGAACTCAAAATCCCGCTCGTCGTGCGCGGGCACGGCCATGATCGCGCCGGTGCCGTATCCCATGAGGACGTAGTCTGCGATCCAGACGGGAATCGGCTCGTTGTTCACCGGATTGACCGCATGCGCGCCGGTGAAGACGCCGGTTTTTTCCTTCGCGAGGTCGGTGCGTTCGAGATCGGATTTCGAGGCGACTTTCTTTTGGTATTCCTCCACGGCGGAGCGGTGCTCAGGGGCCGTGATCTGCGGGACGAGCGGGTGTTCCGGCGAGAGCACCATGTAGGTCGCCCCGAACAGCGTGTCCGGCCGCGTCGTAAACACGGGAATTTGAAATTTGAAATTTGAAATTTGAAATTGAACCAGCGCCCCCTCGCTGCGACCGATCCAATTTTTTTGGAGGAGTTTGATCGAGTCCGGCCAGTCGAGCCCGTCGAGCCCGTCGAGCAGCCGTTCCGCGAACGCGGTGATCCGGAGCATCCACTGGCGCATCGGTCGACGTTCGACTGGGAACCCGCCCACTTCGCTCTTCCCGTCCACGATTTCCTCGTTGGCGAGGACCGTGCCCAGCTCCGGGCACCAGTTCACCGGCATCTCCGCGACGTAGGCGAGGCGGGCGCTGTCGGGATCATCGCCGGTGAAGGTCGAGATCGGCTCGGCCTTGTTGGTCCCGGGATTGAACCACGCGTTGTAAAGCTGGAGAAAAATCCATTGCGTCCAGCGAAAATACTCCGGGTCGGTGGTCCCGAATTCCCGCGCCCAATCGTAGCTGAATCCAAGCGCCCGGAGCTGGGCGCGGAATTTTTCCACATTTCGCGCGGTGGTGATGCGCGGGTGCTGGCCGGTTTTGATGGCGAACTGTTCGGCCGGCAGCCCGAAGGCGTCCCAACCCATCGGGTGCAGGACGTTGAAACCACGCATGCGGTGGAAACGCGCCAGGATATCCGTGGCCGTGTAGCCCTCGACATGCCCGACGTGGAGCCCGTCGCCGCTCGGGTAGGGGAACATGTCGAGGATGTAGTATTTCGGGCGGGCTGGGTCGAAGCCCGGATCCCCGGGGTTCGTGGCGTGGAAGGCCCCGGCATCGATCCAGTGCTGCTGCCAACGGGATTCGAATTCGGAGAACGGAAATTGCTTGCGCTGCGTGGACATTGTAGGAACCGGGGACTATGCCAGACGCGAACGCTCCTGCAAACCCATTGCTTGTCTCGACCCGGAACCCCCACAAAACCGGGGAAATCCGGGCGATCCTCGGCCCCCGGTTTCTCGTGAGCGATCTCGCATCGGTCCCCGGATTTCCCGAAGTCGCGGAAACCGGCTCCACCTTCGAGGAAAATGCCGCGTTGAAAGCGGTCGCCGCCTCGTTCCATTTTGACGGCTGGGTGATCGCCGACGACTCGGGGCTCGAGGTGGACGCGCTCGGTGGTGCTCCCGGCGTTCGCTCGGCCCGGTATGCCGGGGAGAATTCCAGCGATGCCGCCAACAACGATCTCCTCCTGCGTCATCTCCGGCCATTTCACGGACCGGAACGCTCGGCGCGATTTCGTTGCGTGATCGTCCTTGCCTGTGGGGGAAGCAAACTGGCCGCGTTTTCCGGTGCCGTCGAGGGTGTCATACTCGACAGCCCCTGCGGAGAAGGGGGATTTGGATACGACCCCCTCTTTGTCCCGGAAGGATGGAGCGAAACCTTCGCCCAGCTTGGCAGCGGGATCAAAAACGGCCTCAGCCACAGGGCGCGCGCGCTACAGGGGCTTGAAAAATGGTTCGAAAAACTTTCTTGACGCCTTAACGGCATTGCTTTAAGCATGCGGGCGTGGCTCAGTGGCCGCGACAAAAAACAAACCAACACACAATGAAAAAACTCTCCTTAACTATTATCATGGCGGTTGCGGTTGTCGGGTCGGCTTTCGCCGGCACCGAATCCAAAACCTTCAAAGACAAGGTTGTTGTCGAACCGACCTGCAAATTCCGTGACATGGAATTCCAGATCGACACGTTCTACACCGGCATCATCGGATCCAGAAACAGCACGCTCGGCACAGGCTCCGGCGGTGGAATCGGCCTGAACTTCTTCTTCGCCAAATATTTCGGTATCGGCTGGGAAGGTTCCCTCTACAGCAACCACGGCAATGCGAGCTGGATGCCCGTTAACGGCAACTTCTTCGTCCGGTTCCCGATTTGCTCCATCAACCTGGCCCCTTACGTCATGGTTGGCGGCGGTGCAGACTTCCAGAGAAACCGCTCGAGCGTCGGCTACGGCAACGTGGGTGCCGGTATCGAATACCGCATCACGGACCACATCGGTCTCTTCTCCGACGGGCGTTACTACTACGGTGGCAGCGGCAATGTTGCCAACATCCGTGGCGGTCTCCGCTTCGCGTTCTAATCCAAGCAACTCTCTACAAAAAAGCCGGACCTGAAGAGGTCCGGCTTTTTTTTGTATCCGCAGAGCCGTTGCTGCCAAGGTCTGCCCGAACCCCAAACTGAAAGGGCCCCTTTGAAGGTGTCATTTTTGCAACTTCTTGGCACTCGCGTCCTTTCGCGTGATTCGCGGGCCGCTTCTGCTCTTTTTAGGTTTATTCACAGGGCCGGAAACCGCAAGTCCTTGAAGGGAGGGGCGCTTCGTGGAGCCGATCGCAAAAAACACGAGGGAAAATCGTGTTCCTCACTGGATTTATGCGTGTTCCACGCCCGGACGAGCAGGTTTTACTTTCGCGATTTGGGTCAATAAAAGCCCGTGAACGGGAAAATTTCCTTCTGGAAATCCGGAGAAACTCACAGGTTGTTCACAACCGGTTCTGGGGGGGCTAATTCGTAATCTGGCCGATGATCACGGTGCAAAAATTCGTTTCGCTGACCGAGGACTGTCCCCGGATGGCCACGGTGGTTTTCCCTTTGACTTGGCGGATGCTGAGAACCCGTGGTTGGCCCGGTGCAAGCGGGCTGTTGGCCTCGTAGGTGCGGCTGGAAAACCGCCGCAACCCGGCCTCGACGCCTTCGCTCAAAGTGATTTTGACCGCGATGTTTCCGCCGGAAAGCCGCCCCCCCACGTCGGCACGGTTGTTCGAGAGCCGGGTGGCCGAGGAAAAATCCTCCCTGGCCGCCAAATTCTGCGCAAAAACCACATAGCCGCCTTTGAGATACGGCTCTTTGGTCATGACCCGGTTGGAGTTGGTGATTTCGGCCAGATCGACATTTGCCAGGGCGGCGTCCAACTCGTCGGCGGTTTTTACTTCTGGAAATTGCACGACTGCAAGGTCAAGTTGCGAGGCATTGGCGGCAAGGCCAAAAGCGAGGATGGCAAGGCAGATGGATTTGAGCATGTCCTCCGCTATTCCCGCAGCGGGAAAATAGCAATGTCATTCCAATCGAAAAATGGGAATGGATGCGGCGCCCGGGGTGCGGACCGCCCCCTCCCGAAGGGAAGGCACTGTGGTCGCAGCAGCCCTGCTCAAAGCCATGCTGATGCACCTGGATTATGAAGCCGACCGCCCGCAGGCTTCCGGCCCGTATCTGGCAGCCCATCCATCAACTCTGAAGGGGGTGCCTCAGGCCCTCCGTATCCTTCAGGTCCGAAATATCGAGAAGAAAAAGATGGTTGGTTCCGCTGGCCGGGTCGCCCGCGACCAGCAGGATCCAGTTCCGGTCCGGCGTCACCTGAGGATGGAAATGCGATTTCTGCTGGCTGCCAAACGTGGGCCAGTTGCCGGTCAGCGGCATCCATTCGTCCCTTCCGCCGGGAACATGCCTCGCCAGGAAATGGAGATCGTGGGTTTCCGGGGTCGCGTTCTCGTAAAACCAGAGCTTCCCCTCGGGATCGCGCCCGGTATGCGTGTAGCCGAAGTAACCGGGGAGCCGGAATTCATGGCGACGGTGCGAGGCCGGATCGTAGAGGCCGGAGAAGACGCCGTCCTTGCCTCCCAGGACTTCGTAGGCAATGCCGACGGCGGTGGATACGTAGTGGCAGACGCAGCCTCCCTGGGAATCCTGGGTGCGCAGGTGCGCGTACCATCCTCCGTTCAAATCGGTCAGCAGCATGCCGTTTTCGGTGGCCGGATGGCAAAACACCAACTGGTCTTCACCCCAGGGAAGCACATGATGGATCGGGCTGTTGATCACCACGAGGTCGCGGTGCTCGCCCGTGTCCAGATGGTGGGCCGCCAGCACCGTGCCTTTGCTCGCGGAGCGGTTCCCTGCTTTGTCCAGCGGCTGATCCGGCGGATAAACTTCCCGGAATGATTCCCGGCCGTGGTGGATATAGACAAACCACTCCCCGTCTCCGCTCACGCAATTCTGGCCGATGGCGATCCGATCCTCGGGAAGCGAAAAGAGCAGGCGGTCGTTGCCGCCGCCGATCCCCACGCTCCGCGCTTCGCCGCCGTCGAAGTAGATGACCTCGTCCCGCGCCACATTAAGCACACTCCGGTGATCGAGCACGCCGGGAGGCGAATCCGAGCACCAGGGGATCCAGCGAGTTTCCGTTCCCCTCGCCCGCGTGATCTGCGCCGATTCTCCGGTGACGAGATCGAGCGTGTGCAACTGGACCTCATCCGCATCCGACCGGTGGTAAACCAGGCGCCTTCCATCCGCGCTGAAGGATGGGATGAAATAGTAAAGCGGATAGCAGGTCGCATGGCCGGTCGTCAGTTGCACGGCCCTGCGCCCGGTTCCGGGCGCGGAGACGGTTCGAAACGTGTTCGAAAGCGGCATGGAAAGAAATTCCGCTTTAGGCTGGATCTCCGGGTGAGCCAAGGGGGTCATTTGGCGGCGGGCAGTTTTTCCACGGTGACGCTTTGGATGACATATTTGTTGTATTTGTTCCCGTCCGAATTGAGTGCGAAGCTGTAGCCCCACATATTGACGAATTGAGCATCGTCAATATCCCAGGTCGCCGTGTGCCATTGCTTGTTGTCTGGAACTGAGTACCAATCAGGCGCAGTCGCGTAACCGTCCCTCGCATTTGCAGATTCGTAGCTCAACTTGAATCCCGCCACGTCATTGGCTTCGTTGCGGCGGACAACCACGGAAATCCGCACCGGGCCTGGCTCTCCGGCGAGGAGGAAGTTGGGATCGATCATGAATATGTTTCCTCCGGGAACATCACCAGACCTGCACGAGCCGCCATAGGCGAGCACGTCTTTGGCCACGGCGTCGCTTGCCTGCGTGTGCAGTCCCTTTTCCACCGTCTTCTCGCCGAAGGTGATGGAAACCGACTTCGCATTCGAGTAATCGCCCCCCCACGGCAGCGGCCTGGCCTTGTTGGATTTGGCCTGCGCCACCAAACTATCAGGGACGTTCCCGACGATGATGGGCGCAGTGGTGAGATGGTATTTACTTGCGACGGACGTCTGGCCGGTAAGGGGATCGACAATCGGGACGTCCCGGCCGAAATCCACCTCATCCGCGATGCCTTTGTAGGCCCAAGTGATCAGGACAGGGCCTTTGGCTCCCTGGAAGACGAAGGCGTAGTGCTTGCCGTTGAGGAGTACCCAGCCCAGGCTTGAGGGACGCGATCCCAGATGCTTGATTGTCTGCCCCATGGCTGTGTAACTCGGACGCGGCTTGCCGACGGCGTCAAGCAGTCCCATGGCGCCGCTGTCCCCATCCATGCCCTCAAACCATTGGATGCAATCCACCCCTTGGGCGATGCCCATGGCATAGGATTTGACGAGAACCTGGGCCGCCACGACGGGCCCCAAGCCGGCGCGGTGTTCGCTCGGAAGGGCGGCGTTCGTGCCCAGTTCACTGAAGACGACGGGCGCATCGGCCTTGGCGGGATTCACGCGGGCCAGCATTTTTCGGATGCTCGGGACGATGTTCATGAAGATCGCCTCGGTTCCCTCATCCCGCGACACCCCGCCCTTGACTTCGTAGGGATGCACGGTGACGTAATCGAACTTGTCCTTCGCGCCGGCCTTGATCGCCCGCTCAAGGTAATTGAGGTGGACTGACTTGACGCCTAACCCCACCAGGCAATCCGGGTCGGCGGCCTTCGCGGCATCATAAGCGGCGGCCACCACCTTGGCGTAATCCGTCGCATCCTGTCGGCTGCCGGTGAAATTTGGCGGCTCATTCCACACCTCCCATACCCTGATTTTCCCCTTGTAACGCTTGACGGCCACCGAAACGTAGTTGGACCACGCGGGGAGGTTGTCGGAAGGCAGCGTCACACTCCCTTTCCCCGGATTCTCTTTCCTCGTCCACACGGGATTTGCAAGGAAAATGCCGCCCGTTTCCACGCCGTTGTCGATCATGCACTGGAGTTGCCGGTCGCATGCCGCCCAGTCCCATTGTCCCTCCCTAGGCTCGACGGCATCCCAATTCATGTGGAGGCTCCGATTGACCTTGATGCTGATGGCAGCCATCTGAGGAATCCACTTCTCGGGCGTTTGGCTTGTATGATGATCCCCGCCGATGCCGAAGGGGCTCGGCCAGATGCGTTTCGCTGGTTCCGCGGCCAGTGCGGAACAGGAAGCGGCGGCGGCCAACAGGCAGGCGGTGATGGTGTTTGCTGTATTCATGATGGTATTGTTTCTTATTGCAGAATCTCGAGGCGTCTTATCTCGACGACGTATTCGCCGACTTCTTTGGGGATGGGAATGCTCAGGGAAATTTTTCCCACTTTGCCCGTGAAAGGTTCGTCCGGCTCCTTGACGAAATGCAGGCTGCCCAAATCCAGGGTGTCATTTTCCGGCGTCACATGCGTGTAAGCGTAATCGAGTTTCAGCAACCCGTTCCCGTCGGGGGATTGGGCGGGCAGATGACTGGCTGGCAGCAGGAATACCACCGCCAAGACTAATGTGGCGAAGGGGGTTGTCGTTTTTGGCATGGAGATGGGATGTTTTCGATGGTAGGGCGGGAACTCTCCGCTTCGCTTCGGTTGCCTTCCCGGCCAAACATGCGACTTTCCTATTGTTTTACAGGTGCGCTGGCGTGCTGGTTTTGCCGAGCCCGCCGACTTCTCTCGACGGACGGCTCGGCGAGCCATCCCTACCATCGCGATTCGCTTATTTCGCCGCGTCGAGCTTGATTTTGTTGAAGAGCAACTCGTCGCTGTTGCGCTGTCCCACGAGGACGATCTGGCTGAAGTTCGAGATTTCCGTGTCGGTGAAGGTGAGCGGGCCGCCCGTCCAACCCGCGCCGTTGAACGTCCATTTTCCGCTTGCGTCGCGGGTGATGGTGAATGTGCGGAGGCCGCCTCCGGTTACCACGGAATCCTGGGTGGCGTCAATCGGCTGGGGCGCCGTCTCCAGTTTCTCGCAGGGTGCATAACGGCTGACATCGCCCCAACCGACCGCCCAGGCCGCGTTGGCGCGGCCGCAGTTGAAGATGTAGCCGTTGCCCTCCGCGTCCAGGATCATCACTTGCAAGGCCTGCGGATGGTTCTTGGCGCCCCAGCCGTAGCCGGCGTCGAACGTGAGCGTCAGGCTTGACGGATTGGCGGCCGCGTCGAACTTCTTCGTCAGTGTTCCCGGAGTCTTGTTCTTGGCGGTGAAGACCGCCACGGGTCCCGGGTTGTTCGGCAGGCCCGGTTTGTTGGTCTTGACGGCGTAATCCACGATTTCCCATTCGCCCTTGGGCGTCCACCCGAGCGCCTCGAAGGATCCCTTCGAGAAATCGGAGTTGAGGATTTCCCCGGCCTTCGCGGGTGTTATCCCGCCGAGGAAACCCAGGCAGGCGGTAAGGGTGGCGTGGAGGAGGAGCGCTTTGCGCCCGTGACGGTTGCGGATGGTGGCGGTTTTCATGGATGATTTTTAGGGGTGGTTGGTGATGGGGGGGGCGGGCGGGAGGGCAGGAAAAAAGTGCGGGCGGCGCCACCCCCCCCGCGGCGCCGCCCACCGACTTCACAAAAGAACGCTCAACTCTGACGCCGACGGCGCAGGACCAAGACCGTTGTCAGACCGGAAGCGAGCAGGCCCCAGGTTGCGGGCTCGGGGACGACATGGAGATAGATGTCCCCGGCGCTGGTGCCGGCCGTTCCATCGGCGAGGATCAATTCGCCGGAAAAGCTGCCGCCGTAGTTGGAGGCCGTGAGGCCGCCGGTGATCAGGTTGCCGCCGGTCGTGATGCCGCCCACGGTGAGGCCCGTCCAAGTGGTATCATCGAAGCTGGTGTCGAACAATTTGTAATATCCCTCCGCCGTCGCCGTGCCGAGCAGGTTGATGTCGTTGCTGCCGCCGAAGGCCACGTCGCTGGCGGAGGCCCCGGCGACTGCCAGCAGGTCGCTGCTGCCCGCCGCGATGGCGCCAATGCTGACGTTTGCCGTGCCCAGCTCGAACTTGAAGTCGCCGCCGCCCGTCAGGTTCACCGTGCCGGTCGTGCTGCCGAGATTCAAGGTCAGCGTGCCGATGCTGGCACCGGGGGCGATGTTTCCGCCGCTGGCAACCGTGATGCCATTGGCTCCAGTCGGCGTGATGATTCCGGTGCCTCCCAGGTTGCCGCCCGCGACGCTCACCGCGCCCGTCCCAAGGCCCGACCCGCTCGTGTTGTTGACGAGGAGCGTGCCCGCGTTGACCACCGTCCCGCCTGAATAGGTGTTGCTGTTGCCGCTGAAGATTTGCGTGCCGGCGTTATCCTTTTGAACAGAAACCACGGATACCACGTTGGTTCCGGCGGAATTCTTAATCTGCCCCGCGTAATCGGCCGAGCCGCTGGAGGCTGTCAGGATGAGAGTACCCGTGGAGGCGTCGGCGCTGCTGTCATTGGCGGCCACAATCGCTGTCGAGGATGCGGATGATAGAGCGCCAACGGAAACCGAGCGAGTGACACCGATGTCCTCAGCAAGCAGGAGCCTCCCGCTCCCACTCAAGGTGGCCGTTCCCGTGATTGCGGCGGCGCCGGAGACATTCAGCCTCAGCGAGCCGCCGGTGATGTTGGCCGAGCCTGCGGAGAGTGTGCTGAGCGCCGAAGCCGTGACGTTCCTTCTTCCAAGGTCGAGAGTGCCGCCCGAAACTTCGACCGCCCCCATGCCAAGTGCCAATGTATTGGTTGCGTCGACGCTATTGAAAGTCAGCGTCCCCCCCAAGGATTTGCTCAATGTTCCAGTGATGGTCAGCGTGCGTGGCACCGTAACGGAACGCACAAATTGGCTGGTGGCGGAACTGTAGGTCCAGTTACCGACCGTCGGACTGATATCCAGACTGAGCGTCGAGAAGGCAGTGGGCGTCACCACATTATCCCCCGCGAGCGGTGGGCCGTCGCCCGGACTCCAATTTGACGCATTGTTCCAAAGCCCTGTGCCACCGCCGTTGGTAAACGAGTAGTCAGTCTGCGCGAGAGCAGACGAGAGACCGATGGTTAAGGAGGCGGCGAGCGCGCCTAATAGGAAAAGCGAGGGTTTGAGAGGGTGGGAACGCCTCGGGGCCATCAGGCGGGCAGAACTGCGAATGACTTTGAGTTCGGTATTCATCATCGCGTTTCTATGGGGTGTTTGTGTCGTGGGGTTCATTTGTTGGGATGCGTGTATCCATCGCCAAGGTATGGAGAGGGGGCCGTGGTTTGCAAGGGCCATGTTACTTGCCAGCAAGTCGCGCTTCGGCTCCCGCCTCCGGGTTGGCCGCCTGCCCGGACTTCAATCATTTCTTTGCCACTCTGCGTAGCGAACGCCGGATGTTCGGACGAGAGGGGATGTTGATTGCAGGAAAGTCGAGGGGGGAAGATGCTGCGATGAAAGTTTGGAAAGCTTGAGGAAAAAAGGGACATGATGTTTGACAAGAGCAGAGCCGCTCAACATTTTCCAAGCCTCCGGCTTGGGCTCATCTGCGAAAGTTGCAATTGGCGATGGATGGCCAGGGAGCATGGGCAGCCCGCCATTGAGTTCCGCTCGGTGGTGCAACTAGGGTGTGGTCTTGAAGCTCACCGGGATGTAGCTGTTGTTAGCAGGGCCGCCGGTGCTCCATGGAGCGGTGTGGGTAGCGGAAGAGACCAAGCCGTTCATGGTGGCCACGCTCGTGTTGTATGTCAGTGGTCCGGGGTTGCACCACTGGTCTCCGCCATTGGTTTCCCGGCTCACCACGTAATAGGCTGTGTTGGCCGACAGCGTCACCGGCGCCGCCAAGGCCGCGTATTTGAACTGGCCTGCCGGAGCGCCCGCAGTGGCGACGGATACCGAGCCGCCGCTCACGTCGGCCCCCGAACTCGCCAGGACCAGCTTGACCGTATGCGTCTGGGTGTTGCCGGAAACCACCCATCGTCCTAATTCAGTCACCGTGATGGGAGAACTCCCGACCGTGAACTTGAAGCCGAGCGAAGCGGTGTAATTATTGCGGAGGCCCCCGAGTGTCTGGCCGGTGACAAACGGGGTGCCGCTGCCTACAGCCCCGGGAACTTCGATAATCACGGGGTGGTCGCTCAGGGTTAGCGGGACAGAACTGACATTGCTCAGGGTCTGCTGCGCGGACGTGCCCACCGTCGGGTCATAGACCTTCACCGTGGTATACGTGCCGCCCAGATTCACCGTGACGGCGTTGCTGCCGGTAGCTTTTTCATTCCACACCGCCAGCATGAATTTGCCGTCACTCTTCTGGATGAGCAGGTCATGCACGGTGGCCGGCTGGGAGGGAATCGAATAGTTGAGCGAGCCGGGCGTGAAAGAAACCGTGTCGGCCAGGATCGTGGTCATGTTGTGGAGGTAGGTCGCCGACGGCTTCGCGGTCCAATCCGTGTGATACAACCCCCAATAACCCTGGCTGGCATTATCATGCAACATGTAGATAAAAGTGGCGCTCCAGCCTCTTTTGTAGGCCGCCAGGTAGAGGTTCAGGAACAGCTTGCCCTGCTGTACTTCGGTGATCGGGTAGGCTTGGGAACCCTTAACCTGGGTGTACCAACCGGTTTCGGTGGCGACCCGCGGCAGCGTCTCAAGCTGGGTGAGGGTGTAACCATTGAATTTAGCCCTCCAGGTGAGGCCATACTCCGTATACAGCCCGGACCCGAGGTGGTCCAGTCCGGGTGACATCGACAACCAGCTTTGATTGTCCCGGATGCCCAGTTGAGGGTTCCGAGAGACGTAGTTGTGCGTGTTCGCAAAATCGGCGTATTTCGTCCCGGTCGGCATCAGGACCCCTGAAGGCAGCGGGGTGGGGATGGTCAGGTATTGCAGTCCCACGTTGTTCGGCTCGGAGCCGCCGGCTAAACTCGAGGCGAAAACCGGGTAATCCTTCAGCACGGCATCGGCTGTGGCCTGGGCGTAAAAATCCCGCTGCCATTTTGCCACCGGCAGGAAATCCCCCAGCGTGGTCGATGTCTGGCCTTGATAGGTGACGGCCCAGTTGTTTGGCTCATTGGGGCCTTCCAGGGCCAGGAGAGCGTCCGCGTTCGCCAACTGCCTGCTCATGTCGAGCATGGTCGTCATGGCGGCGTCATTGGGGCCGCTGAACCCTAAAACGAATTGGGCGCCGGTTTGATTGTGAACCGTAAGGTAGGAATTGATGTACGCGGATTTCGCTTCATCCCGCACATTGCGGATGCCTGTGTATGTTAGAGAAGTGGCAACATTCGTCGGATTATCCGCGCCCTGGGCGATATGCGTGTTGATGCCGATGGAATCCAGGAAGTCATTGGCGCTGACGGCGGGGACGGCGGGGACTGGGGCAGCGGTGTACTTGAAGCTCACCGGGATATAGCTTTGGTCAGCGGGGCCCCCAACACTCCACGGAGCGGCACCGGTAGCGGAATAGACCGTGTTATTCACCGCCGCTACACTCGCGTGCGTTATCGCTCCAGGGTTGCACCACTGGTCTCCGCCATTGGTTTCCTGACTCACGATGTAATAGGCTGTGTTCGCTGGCAGCGTCACCGGCGCGGCCAAGGCAGCATACTTAAATGCACCGGCGGTCGCGCCTGACGTGGCGACGGATACCGAACCGCCGCTCACGTTGGCTCCCGAACTCGCCAGGACCAGCTTGACCGTATGCGCCTGGGAGTTGCCGGAAACCACCCATCGGCCCAGTTCAGTCACCGTGATGGGAGAACTCCCGACCGTGAACTTGAAGCCGAGCGAACCTGTGTAATTATTTCGGAGGCCCCCGAGTGTCTGGCCGGTGACAAACGGGGATTGCGCGTGAGCGCCGGTTGCGATGAGCGAGAGCGCCACGGCAATCGCGGCCGCGAATTTAGGCATTATCGAGGAGCATTCGGATTTTGTTTTCATGGTTCTGGAGGGGGGAAATGCGCGGGTAAGCACGCGGGTTGTTGCATTCGGGGGAGGGGCGGAACTGGCGCCCTGCGACGAGAAACTGCGCATGGAAGATTAGAGCTTCAAGAAACTTGACACTTGCCAGCAAGGCGAGGTGAGTTTCCGAACATTTCACGCGAAGCAGCACCCTGAAAAGGGTAATCCGGTTTCCATCCCAGGCGCTCCCGAGTCCGCAGAACGTCCACCCGCCCTTCCGCCGCAGGATGGCCGATGACGTGGAAAATCTCACACTGAAGGCCGGGTAGCATCAACGCCAGATGGGCCGCTTTACCGATGTCGCGGCGATCGATCAGCTCCCAGTTCTCCGTCTTGAGGCTCTGTCCATATTTGTCCTTCACCGTGTCTGCATCGACAACGCAAGCTGGACGCAGGATGGCGACCGGCAGCTTGTGGCGGGCAAAGTAGTGCCGGGCGATCGTTTCCTGGCAGGCTTTCGTCAAGGCGTACATGCTGAGGGGCTCTGCGCGGGTTTCTTCGGTGACAAAAGCTTCCCCCTGCATGGCCGATCCCACGACCGAGGTGCTTGAAATCAGCACCACCCGCCTCACGCCACCTTCCTGTGCTGCCGCGAAAAGATTGGCGGCTCCTTTCACATTCACATCAAACGGAATCGTGGGTTCTCCATAAATTTCCGGCCGATTTGGAGCCATGTGCGCAATGATCAAAGCATCCACGCCATCGACCGCTTTCCTCGCCGTGTCCAAATCGCTGACATCTCCGATCACCAAAGGATGTTGAGTGGGGAAAGAGACAACATCCATCAAGCGCAAAGCGTGGTGCATTTCCAGTTGAGAAATAAGTCCCTGCCCGAGAAAGCCGGCGGCGCCGGTGAGAAGAAGGTTCATTCAATGCGGATGCTAACGTTTGGCCGCCTCGGCTTTGAAGGTGCTTTTCAGATTAGTTGACTTGCCAGCAAGTCGCCAATCGGGACAGGGCTCAGGAGGTCATCGAAGAGGCGCATGGGGGGGGACGCCACGCCCAAGTCACTTCGGCTTCGGAACCAACAGGGTGCGCCCGTGTTGCCAGGAGCCGCGAATCATCATATTCAACGCCTTGGCGGGCACCCCGAAGCGATGGTTCCGAATGAGAGAGATAAGCCATTCGGCGGCGGCGGCCGCCACCCCTCTTTTATCGGAGTGAATGCCCGTCCAATCCGGAACATCATCGTCCACGGCAAGATGGACAACGCCGATCTCGTCAGGAACCCGATAGCCTGCACCTTCGACCCATTGGACCAGCAACCGATTATGCCCGATGATCGCATCGGGTTTTTGAGAATGCAGCCATCGTATCAGCTCCGGTGGGGCCTCCGTGGTTCCCTTTGGTATGTCGGTGTAAAACAGGGGCTCTACCCGGTTTGAAGCCGTCGTCGTAGAGATCAAATAGTGGGCGGTCGAGCGCAACGCATGTTCCGAGAAACGATCGGTTTCAAGAGAGAGGCAGATCCCGATCCTCCGGTAACCGGCCCGCTTCACCCATTTCCATGCAAGAAGCAGATTGGAGCTGATATCGGTCATGACCCGATGGATCTGGGGAGTCAGCAACGCTCCTCCGATGGCGACGCTCGCCAGATGATCCCATTTGAGGCGAAGATGTCTGGCAGGATGGGTGACGATCACCCCTTCGATGCCCCGGCTGTAAAGAATTTGCGACAGGCGCTGCATGGTCAGGCCGGGACGTCGCATCCAGACCTCTTCCAGGCGATAACCGAGTTCGAGGCAGCGCGCGCGCGCCCCTTCGAGGTAAGGGGACAGATAGTTATACTTCCGCCAGACATCTTCCTCAACGTGCGTATTCAACCAGGCAATGGGGAGCAAATCCTTCGACTTCGCATCCCGTAATCTGGCCATCCACGCGTCCATTCGCGCATCGGGCGCATAACCCAGTTTCCGCGCGATTTTTTTAATGCGTTCGCGGGTCGCCTCGCTCACACCGGGGCGATTCTGCAAGGCAAAGGCAACCGAAGTTTTGGAGACTCCCGCCGCTCTCGCGATATCGCCCACGCTGACACGCGAAGATTTTTTTTCGTCCATCACTCCTCGCGACTTTAGAAGCGCCGGACGATCAAGTCAATGCGCCCCCAAATCCGCGCGTCACGCCAACGATGGGAGGGCGAACCTCCGAGTGAGCCCCATTTTATCGCGGCTCGGACGGAGCCTCGCCCTCCCATGCGGTATCGACATTTCGTCGATCCGTCCCCACTCTCGTTTTTTCCCTTACGCACGGATTTGAGCTTTTGCCGCTCCGGCCTTCTTTTCCGCGGGAGAAGGCCGCCATGATTTCGGGCGTGCCCCCGATCACCGCGCCCGGCACGACTCCCTTAGTCAAGCTGACCGCCGTGGTGTTCACGACGATAAACAGTGGGTGGCGCGCCGACCCGCTGCTTGAATTGCCGGCAGAAATAGAACTCATCGCGGTAGCCGAGAGCATGGGCGACTTCCTTGACTGACATGCTCGATTCCACAAGCAGTTGGCGGGCGTGATCGACCCGCGCTTGAATGATGAAGTCTTGCGGGTGGCGGCCGGTGACCGCGCGAAAGACGCGGGCAAAATGGTCGGGCGAATAGCCGGCGCGGCGGGCGAGTTCGCTGACCGGCGCGACCCGGCCCGGCTCTTGGAGGATTTGCGAGGCGACCGGCATCACGCGGCGATAGTGATGTCCGCCGACGCCATACGCGCCGGAAACGGGGTTCTGCGGACGGCCGGAATCATAATCCAAGTTCATCAGCAACGCCTTGAGCAGGCCGGCGGCGACCGCGACGCCTTCCCAGCCCGCGCCCATCAATTCCACGATGCGCTGCGCGATGGCGTCGGCGAAATTCACATCAAGGAGTTCGTGAACTTCCGCCGGCATCCGGCGGGGAAGGAACGGCCGGCCGCGTCCATCCAGGAGGTCGAAGTGCAGGTAGCTCACCCCCAAACGCTGTTCCTCGTTTTGCTCGGCCAAATACATGCCGCCGGGCCGCATCCACAGGCAGACGCCGGGACGCAAGACGAGGTCTTGTTGCCGGGTGCGCATGCGGCCAAGGCCGGCCCACACGAACCAAAGATCGTAGTCCCGCAGGCCTTCGGACCAGTTCCGTTCCAGCCGCCAGCGCCGGTCGGTGCGCACCCGTCCGGTCCCGTTAACCCGCACATCAACGCGTTCCCACGGAATGAGCATGCGCGAAGTAAAGCGGATAAGTGCATGGAAGTGAAGGATGAATCCATTGTCGCTGCGCGCGAAGGCCGGCATATTGCCGCCATGACTAATGCTCTGACTTCCGAACAAATTACTCTGACCACCGAACAAATCGAGTTCTTCGACCGCGAAGGGTATCTCATCGTACCGGGGCTGTTCAGCCCCGGCGAGGTGCTCGCAATCCAGCAGCATTTTCAGGATCTGGCCGGCTCCGGCCGGATTCCGAACTATAATTCCGACAAGAATGGCGACCTGCGCGCGCGATACCCGCGCGTCGTGCTCCCGCATCACTTTGACGCCTTTTCCAAGAACATGATGCTGCATCAGGAAGTTCGCCGCGTGCTGGAATCGTTGCTAAGAAAAGAGGCGGTCGCCTGCCAGAGCATGTATTATTTCAAGCCGCCGGGGTCGCATGGCCAGGCGCTGCATCAGGACAACTTTTACCTCAAGGTCGCGCCGGCCACGTGCATCGGAGCGTGGACGGCGATTGACCCGGCTACGCCCGAAAACGGCTGCCTGCATGTCGTGCCGAAGACGAACGCCCTGGCGATTCAGTGTCCCGACACGGGCGAGATTCAGCGCCTGAACCGGACCAACATCGTCGAGCCGCCGCCCGGCATGAAAGCCGTCCCCGCAATCATGAATCCCGGCGACACGCTCTTCTTTACCGGCAGCGTCATCCATGGTTCGGGCCCGAACCGGCATCCCACACTCTGGCGGCGTTCGTGGATCTGTCACTACATGCCGAAAGACTCGGCCCAAGTCAGCGCCAGCTTGCGCCCGGTCTATGACTTCGATGGACGGGAGCTCGAATACGAATTCGTTACCGATGGCGGGCCCTGTCCGGGGATCGAAAGCCTCAATTCCTACGACCGCGTCCACTGACATTGCCCGATGACCAAACGCGCCAATCTCTCGCGCCTGCTCCACGGCGAAAAGCCCGCGTGGGTGCCGTTCTCCATCAACTTCTGGCAATGGTTTGAGCACCATCACAGGAACGGGACCCTGCCCGAGGAACTCGCCGGATGCGCCGACTACCTTTCCGCGATGAAGGCCCTGGGTTGCGACATCTTTTCGAGGAACCTCGACGCGGGCGGCTTCCATCGCCACACCGCGCTCGAACCCGTGGTGACGACGGAGGACGTTCCGCTCGGCACGCGCAAGACCACCGAGTTCCACACCCGGCACGGCGTACTTCGCGCGGTGGAACAGGAGCAGAAGCAATTGAGCACCTGTCACACCGAGGAGTATCTGGTCAAGGATTGGGAGCAGGATGGCCCGGCCTTCCTGGATGTGCTTGAACAATGGGAGTGCGGCTTGAACGAAGCGGCCTTTGAAAAAACGCGCGCCGCCGTGGGTGATGACGGCATCATCAACATTCCCTTCAACTGCACGCCGCTCAAATACCTGCATATGAATTTCGGGCTCGAATACACCTGCTTTTTCGCCATGGATTATCCCCGTGAAGCGCAGGAACTTTGCGACGCCTACTGGGCCAAATGCCGCCCGCTTCTCGAGCGCCTTTCGGCGCATCCCCACGTCGATTCCGCCATCCTGATGGATAACGTGGACACGCCGTTTTACCCGCCCTCAATGGCCGAGATCTATTGGGAGCCATACGTCCGCGATGCCGCCGAGATCATGCGCCGGAATGGCAAGACGCTGTTCGTCCATGCTTGCGGGAAACTTGCCGGCCTGGCCCCGATCTTTGCCCGCACCAGAGTCAGCGGCCTTGAAGGCATCTCGCATCCGCCACTGGGCGACTGGACCGCGCCGGAGGCCCAAGGCTGCCATCCGGATTTCATTTTCGTCGGCGGGTTCTCCGCGCACGAACAAGAGGCATTGGACGACGAAGAGGTGCGGCAGTTTTACGACCGTTACCTCGGGATGTCCGCGACCGACCGCTTCATCTTCGCCTCCTCCTGCCAGACATCCATCAACACGTCCTGGGAGCGAATCAAGCTCGTCCGCGACATCTGCCGCGCCTGGGGAGGCAAACCCGCATCAGGTCCGGTGGAGAATTAACTTTGCCGCCTCTGTTCTGCCCCGAGCATGGCTGTCAAGGTAGCCGAAATTTCACAAAACGGAAATATTCTGTTGCCCAACGTCCGCGGTCACCTGCTACCACTTACTTTTGGCACCAAAGGCTGCTCCGCAGCCGACGTGCCAAACCGAGCAGGTTGCCCAAGAGAACATTGATACCCACAATCGCTTCCAGCCTCTGGTGGGCGAGTACCGGATCACCTGGCGGTCGATGAAGGTCCGGCAGGCACTCGCGATATTCGCGCAGTGGGCGAGATCCATGGACTCCGTCTCATCCGTCTGCGCTGAGCCCCCCCACTTCTTTCTCACGACTCATGTTCCGCAGGTCGCTGCCCCGGAACATCACCGTCATCTTCCAAGACAACGGTTTTTCCCTTCACCTCGATCTTTTCCAAAAACTCGCGGGCGGCCGGGATCTCGTTGCTCTTGGCTGCCGTGCAAACGCTCCTGAGGTAGGACTCGAACCTACGACCAATCGGTTAACAGCCGACCGCTCTACCACTGAGCTACTCAGGATCTCGTTTGAGAACCTGGGAGTAAACAGCAGCCGGGGTGCAGGGGCAAGAGGAAATTCCCGACGGAGGAAATTCAGTAGGGCGGAAAATCTTCAGTCATCCGGCGAGAGGGAGCGTGTCGTTCTCTGCGGCACGTATGTTGAGGGGGTCTTTCCAGAAAGAGTCCATCCTGCAGCTGGCATGGATAGGAAAACCATCGGGGTGCCCCCCCAACCGTTATCTCCGGGCACCCAACGCCCTAAAACTCGTCGTAGGCGATCTGCTCCTCGCCCACGCCGAGATCGGCCAGCATTTTCGTGCATGCCTTGATCATCATCGGCGGGCCACAGAGGTAGAACTCGGCCGCCTTCGGATTCGGATGCGACCTGAGGTAATTCTCCAGGACCACATCGTGAATGAAGCCGGTCTTCCCGGTCCACCGGTCCTCCGGCAACGGCGAGGAGAGCGCGGGGTGGAATGAAAAGTTGGAATGCTCATTGGCCAGCGCCTCGAAATAGTCTTCGTAGAACAGCTCCTGCCTCGACCTCGCCCCATACCAGTAGCTGACTTTTCGCGCGGTCTTTTCTGTTTCGAAAAGGTGGGAGATGTGGGCGCGCAGGGGTGCCATGCCGGCCCCTCCGCCGATGTAGACCATTTCCTTCTGCGTGGGCCTGATGTGGAAATCCCCGAACGGCCCGATGCCGGTGACAGCATCGCCGGGCCTGAGGTTGAAAACGTAGCTCGATCCGACTCCCGGCGGGCAGTCCTGCCCGGGCGGAGGAGTCGCAATCCGCACATTGAAGCGCAGCGTCCGCTCGATCTCCTGGTTGCTCGCGAGCGAGTAGTTGTTCCGCCGTCCCGGCCCGGGATTGCTGACGCCGAGGTCGAACACGTGCTGGGTTTTCCAGACCGAGGCATACGGCTCGGGAATGTCGAATTCGCGGAAGCGGATGTTCCCGTAGGCCGGGATATCGATCTGCACGTAGTCGCCCGGGGCAAATGCGACCTTCTCCATCGGGTCCTCCGGCTCGAGGACAAGCTCCTTGATAAACGTCGCGACGTTCCGATTGCTCACCACGCGGAATGAAATCGTCCGCTGCCCGCGCGCGCCCGCTCCGCCCGCCTTCACGACGTTGAGGAACAATTTCCCGCCGCGCGTCTCGATCGGATACGTGGCCAGACCGCGGCAGACGGGAGCGCGTGCCGGCGAACCGTCCGCGAGGTTGAAGCGTCCGTTGTGCTTCGGGCACTCGATGATTTTTTCTTTTACGAGCCCGTCGCCGAGATGCGTGTTCCCGTGCGTGCAGATGCCGTCGGTCGCATAAACCGTTCCCTCCGCGTCCCGGGCGATCGCGAAAGTCTTCCGGGCATGATCGAAACGAAGGACATCCTCCCTGCCGAGGTGCGAGGCATCGCAGACTTCGACCCAGCCCCCGGCGTCGGGTGTGGCGACCGAGGCGTGCGGGGTTTCGGAGTGACGGGGCTTCGGCACGGGGAGCCTGCGCTTCACGTGCCACGCAGGATCTTTGACCTGGCGGAGGATCGCCGGAATGATCTCGCGCCAGGCATCGAAAAGATTCGGATAAGGCACCGGGCAGTCGTCCTTCACCTCCTCGTGGAGCAGCGGCAGGGCATGGTAGGGCACGAGCGGGAACATGTGGTGCTCGACGTGGTAGCCCATGTTCCAATAGAGGAAACGGTGCACCGCATTCATGTGCACCGTCCGGCAGTTCAGCCGGTGGTCGAGCACGTTCTCGGCGAGCCCCGCATGCTGGGTCAGGCCGTAGATCACCATCAGCCAGGAGCCGTAAAGATTCACGAATCCGACGTAGAGCAGCGGGAGGATGCTGCCGGTGAAAACCGACAAGGCGACCACTGCGGCGTAGATGAGCACGTAGACGCGGGCGCGGAGATAGACTTTGTGGAACTCGCTCTCCGGGACAAAGGTTTTCTCGTCCGCCGCCATCCGCCCGGACGCGTGCAGAAAAACCCGCCTGAAATATTTCGGGTAAACCCCGAGGTTGAAGAACCCCATGAGGATCGCCCTGATGTCCGGCGGGCGGGGCACGGCGATCTCGGGGTCGCGCCCGACGATGATCGTGTCGCTGTGGTGGCGGGTGTGGCTCCAGCGCCAGACGGTGGATTCGCGCATGACCATGAACGACGCGATCTCGTAAAGCGCGTTGTTCATCCAATCCGTCTTGAAAGCCGTGCCGTGGCTGGATTCGTGCCAGCGGGAGTCGGAACTCGAGGCGTAGAGCACGCCGTATATGGCGAATGGGATGACCGCCCACCATGTGCCCCAAAGCAGGTATCCGGCGACGCCGCTGCCGATGATCAGCGCGAACCAGAGAGCCGTGTCGCGGAGCGCGGGGCCATCGCGGCGTTCGAGCAGTTTGCGCATGGTCGCACGCGGGACCTGGCACTGGTACCAGTCCGCCTCCGCCAGCCCCTTCTCGACCGCGAGGGTGGCGTTGGCTCCGGTGAGGCTGTAATCGAGGCTTGCGGGGGGCTTCATGGTTGTGGCGTTGTTGCTCATGGCGGGTGGATGCGGGGTCAGCCTGCGGAAAATGCGTAGCGGGTGGCGCGGCGTTGCGGGCGGCCGGGTTCGACAAGGATGGATCCAAATTCCGGATATTGCACCGCCGCCGGGTAGCCATGACATTCGAGACAAAGCCCGGTGTAAGGGAGATACGCACGTCCGGATTTTCCGGACGAAGCGCATTCGAGGTAGGCCGACGTGTAGATCTGCAAACAGGATTCCGTGGTCGAGACTGCCAGCTCACGGCCGGAGACGGGGTCGCGGACGCGGGCGGCCAGTGAAAGGGAGTCGCCTCCCGGAAGCTGGTAGCAGTCGCCGTGCCTTTGGAAAAGATGCGGGACCGCGTCCCCCAAACGGCGGGGAGACGAAAAATCGCCCACGGTCCCCCCGACAGGCACGGTGCGCCCGAGCGGAGTCAGGATCTCGTCGACGAGGAATGCCCGCTCGGCAAAGACGGTCAGATCGTGATCGAAAATGTCCCCGCTCCCCTCCCCTGCCAAATTGAAATAGGAATGGTTGGTGAGACTGACCGGAGTCAAACGGTCGGAGGAGGCCACGCTCTCGATCTCGAACACGTTGTCGGAAGTGAATGTGTAGGTGACAGAAAAATCCACGGTGCCCGGGTATCCCTCCTCGCCGTCCGGGCTGTGGTAGCCCAGGAGGAGCGAGTCCGCCCCGTCGGCTCGCTCGACCGGCACGGCTTTCCAGAGCCGCTTGTCCAAGCCTTTCCATCCGCCATGAAGGTGGTTCGGGCCGTCGTTCTTCGCGAGCTCGCAGGTGACGCCCCCGACGGTAAAACGCGCGCCGGGGATCCGCCCGGCCACACGCCCGGTGATCGCCCCGAAATAGGGATGGTCGGCGAGATACGGATCGAGCTTGTCAAACCCGAGGACGACGTCGGCGACACGTCCCCTGCGGTCCGGCACGCACAACGACCTGACGATTCCGCCGTAAGTGATGACCTCGATCGACGCGCCCCGGCCTCCCTCCAAAGTGTAGGCTTCCACGGTCCCCCCGGCGGGAAGTTTTCCGAATGTTCTCGATCTCATGGTTGTCGGTGCGTGGGGAAGCCTGTTCGGCCGGACGGGGTCCTCAAAAATGCCGCTCAGGAAACCGCACCGTTGAATGTATGCACCGCCTCGACCATCGCAACGACATTTTCCGTCGGGGTCAGCGCCTGGACGTTGTGGATGGCGTTGAAGACAAATCCGCCCCCCGTCGCGAACGTCCCGCAGCGTTCGAGCACCTCGCGGCGCACTTCCTCCGGCGTGCCGAAGGGGAGGGTTTTCTGCGTGTTGACGCCGCCGCCCCAGAACGTGATCCGCCCGCCGTGGCGCTCCTTGAGCAGTTTGGCGTCCATGCCTTTGGCCGAGCACTGGACCGGGTTGATGATGTCGAAGCCGGAGTCGATGATGCTCGGGAGAAACCCCTCGATGGCACCGCAGGAATGCTTGAACGTCTTCCACGGGGTGTTCGCGTGGATCCAGTCGTTGATCCTGCGGTAACGCGGCTGCCAGATTTCGTCGTAGGTCGCACGCGAGCAGAACGTGGATTCCTGGGTCCCGAAGTCGGTCCCGCAGACGACCACGACATCGATGACATCCCCCGCGATCTCGCGCAGGCGCGCGAGATTGCCCAGCGCGATCTCCACCTGCCGGTCGAAAAGGCCCATCACAAAATCCGGGCTGGTCGCCACCGTCATATACCACTGCGCGATGTCCCGGACGCCTTTGGGCGCGGCCAGGAACGGGGCGGGAACGAGGGCGATGTCGCCGAGCGCGGTCCCGTTGAGATGGGTGACGACCGCGCGCCCCGACCCCCTGAAAAGCTCCGCCTGCTCGCGCCAGTAGGCCTCCTCGGCCGGCTTCATCGCGCCGAACTCCTCCAGGTTCTCCTCGACATTCAGGTTGTCCTCGTCGATCTCGCCCTGCCGGACGATCGAATCGAAAAAATACCCCGTCTTCGGCAGGTGGCCGCTCGGGGCGGCGGACCGGTCGCCAAGCGGGTAAATGTAGGTCCCATCCGGTTTTTCATCGGTCTCGAAATGCCCGGACACCAGCACGTCCTGCCCCCACGGCGTCCGCCAGGGCTTCCAGTTTTCGTTCACGAACCCGAAAATGGTCCGGTTGGGGAAAACCGGCGTGGTGTCGATGCCCATCGCGTCCTTGAGGTCGTCCTCGACCAACCCGAGCATCTGGTAGGGTTCGCAGACCTTTACCGGGTGCGGGTCGAGCCCGTAGTGGCGGCGGAGGTTCTCCACGACGCTGCAGTGGATGCCGGTGATGAAGGAAGCGCCGAAGTCCACCGGCACGCGGTCGGGTTGCCGGTGCTCGATGGCGGCGCGGATGCGTTCTTTGGATGTCATGGGAACAGTGGGTGATTGCGGGAACCAACCTAACAGGGAACCCCATTCAATTCTTCTCGCCAAACGACAAAATGTTATCGTATTTTGCGCATGTGCTCCAGGACTTGAAACTCGATCCGGCCTACGACGGGTTTCTCTTTTTGGCGGAGTCCGCGCGCAACCCGCCCTCGCTGAGGAGCCACCACCACGCCGAGCTCGAGCTGAACATCGTCGCCCGCGGCACCGTCACCTACGTGGCCGGCGGGCAGCGGCTCTCGTTCGGACGGCGCTCTCTTCTCTGGATGTTTCCGGCCCAGGAACACCAGTTGGTGGACCGGACGAACGACGCGCAGTATTATGTCGCGGTCTTCAAGCCGGACCTGATCGCGCGGTCCTGCCATGCCGGGGTCTACAAAGGGCTCACACGGAAAAAGTCGGAGGGAGGAAAAGTGCCCCACACGGTTCTGGATCCGGAGACATTCGGTTTTTTGCGGCGGATGATGGATCACGTGATGGAGGGGTCGATCGATCCGGACATCCTGAACCGGGAGGCGGGGTTCGGGGTCGGGCCGGATTTCCGCTACCGACACAATGATCCGGACGGGCTCAACGCGGGCCTGCACCACCTGCTCCTGCTCTGCTGGCGACTGCAACAAACCGGCACTGCGAGGCAGAGATCCGTCCCCCTGCACCCCTCCGTTTCGAAAGCGATCGAATTGCTGGGCGACGACTCGTGGGAAGGATCGCTGGGGAGGCTGGCAAAGGAATGCGGCCTGAGCGGGGCGCATTTCAGCAGGATGTTTGCCCGCCAGGTCGGGGTGCCGTTGAACCGCTACCGCAACTCACTCCGCCTCGCCCGCTTCTGGGAGCACCACCGCAGGCACCCGGCACCCACGATCCTCGAGGCGGTCTACGCAGCCGGATTCGGCAGCTACGCGCAGTTTTTCAAGGTGTTCAGCGATGCCTACGGCGAGGGGCCCCGGGCCTGCCTCCAAAACCGGCAGGCCGCTCCCGCCGACCGAACCCGCAGGGCGTGATCAAATGCGGGGGCGGCATCGGCCGCCCGCAGTCCGCCGACTTCAACCCTCGCGGCCTTCGCGGTGGTGGAATTGCAGCTCGTAGAGGTTCGTGTAAAGGGGCGAACTGTCCAGCAACTGCTGGTGCGTTCCCATCGCCACGATACGCCCGAGATCCATGACGACGATGCAGTCGGACTTCAGGATCGTGGAGAGGCGGTGGGCAATGGCGATGACCGTGCGCCCTTCGGACAGCCGGTCGAGCGCGGCCTGGATCATGCGTTCGGACTCGGAATCCAGCGCGGAGGTCGCCTCGTCGAGGAGGAGGACCGGCGCGTTTTTCAGGAGGGCGCGCGCGATGGCGAGCCGCTGCTGCTGCCCGCCGGAGAGGAGGCAGCCCTTGTCGCCGATGACCGTCTCGTAGCCCTCGGGCTGCGCGAGAATAAAGTCGTGCGCATACGCTGATTTCGAGGCTTCGACGACCTGCTCTTTTGTCGCGTCCAGCCTCCCGTAGCGGATGTTCTCGTAGATGGTGTCGTGGAAGAGAAACGTCTCCTGGGTCACGACCCCGATCTGCTCGCGCAGCGATGTCTGGGTGTAGTCGCGGATGTCGCGCCCGTCCACGCGGATGCCGCCCGATTGGGGGTCGTAGAACCGCAGGAGCAGGGACAGCAACGTGCTCTTCCCGGCCCCGCTCGAACCCACAAGGGCGTATTTTTTCCCGGGCTCGATGGCGAGGGTGATGCCCTCGACGGCCGCCTTGTCCACCCCGTAGGAAAAGCTTACGCGGTCGAACTCGATCCGGCCCGTGCAGCTCCCGAGCACCACCGCATCCGGCTTGTCCCGGATGTCGGACTCCAGCTTCAGCAAATCGAAAATATTCGTAGCGGAAGCCATGCACTTCTGCATGAGCATCGGGATTTTGCTGAGCGACTTGACCGGGTTGTAGAGGAGGAAAATGCCGGCGCAGAGCGCGGCGAATTTCCCGAAGCTGATGTGGAAGTAGTAAACGTAGAGCATCGCAAGGACGACGCCGAAAGCGGAAACCGACTCGATGAGCGGCTGCACGATGTCCGTGCTTTTCCTGACGCGCAGGCCGTTCCGGCACTGGATGTCGCTGGATTTGGCGAACTGATCCCCTTGGTATTTTTCGCGGGCGAAGGACTTGATCACACGGATCCCGGCGAATGTCTCCTGCAGGATCACGGCCATCTGGCCGGCCTCGTTTTCCTCCGCGCGTCCGGCCTGGCGGACTTTTTTTCCGAAGACGACCACGGGGACGATGCAGATGGGAAACAGAACGAGGGTGGTGAAGCTGAACTTCCAATCGATATTCACCAGCACGACCACTCCGGTGATGACGGAGATCGGATCTTTGACGATGTCTCCCGCGATCGACGTGAGGGCGTTTTGCGCCATGCGGGTGTCGTTGAGCACGCGCGAAATGAGCTTGCCGGATTTCGATCGGTTGAAGAACCCGAGCGATTGCGACATGAGGTGGGAAAAGAGCCGGGTGCGGATGTCTCGCAGGACACGATAACTGACCCAGGCCAGGCAATAGGAGTTGAGATAGGAAAAGACCCCCCTGGTGACCATGACGGCGGGAATGAGCATGCTGATCCAGAAAACATTCTCGATGCCGGGGCCGGAATCCGTGGAGGACCCCAGGATTTTTCCGGGATCGATGGACTGCCCGGCAGGCATGATGACGTCACTGGCCCTCTTGATGACGAGCGGGATGACGCCGTTGAGGACGCCCGCAAAAATCCCGAAGCCGAGGCCCATGACGAAGCGTTTCCTGTAGGGCTTGAGATATTGGGCGAGCCGGAGGTAGGGGGCCCAGAAGGCGCGGGCGAGTTGGAGGAAAGGCAGTTTTTGTTTGGCCATGGACTTTTTAAATGAGGGATGCCGGGTGGCCCCGGCGGAGCGTCGGCGCGGCGTTGTGCGCGGCGGATTTCGCATCCCCTGTTTCGGATTTCGAATTCTTCCGCAAAGTCATCTTTGGAACTGGGAAAAATACCATCCGGCCAGCTCGCGTCCGCCGAAGAGCCAGAGAGCCGCTCCGAGGGCGAGGTAAGGACCGAAGGGAAGAATGCCCCCCGCTTTCCCGCGGGCAATGAGAATTCCCGCCACACCGGCCACGCAGCCGATGATCGAGGAGGAGAAAATGGTGAAGAGGACCGCCTGCCATCCGAGAAAGGCCCCGATGCAGGCCAGGAATTTCACGTCGCCGAACCCCATCGCCTCCCTCGGAATCACGATGGAATCGATCGCTCCGCTGATCGTGTCCAGCTTGTCGAGTTCGAGTTCCTCATCCCCGACATGCAGCCGGTCGTAGTGAAATCGCAACGGCCCGGCAGGCAGCTCGCGCCCGTCGCAGGTCACCGGCCCCCCGGGGTTCAGGGCGAGAATGTCGCTCTCCCGGCTGAAAATGTCCTCCCAGCGGTGGGTTTCTTCACCGACCACAAGATCCGCTCGGTCGCCATCGCGGGTCCACCGAAATTCCCGACCGCTCTCAAACACATGCTTCTTGCGCCCGAACGCCAGCTTCCCCCCCTCGACAACCAGCCAGAGAAGCCCCGCCCCCGAAGCGGCACCGGCCAGCGAAAGCCCCGTGGAAACCAGGCGGGAATCCGTGCCCATGAGCGCCGGAACGGCTGCGGCGCAGACGATTCCGGCAACCGTTCCTCCCAGCGTGATTTCGTCCGGGATGATGAAGTGCCCGATGTCGATGAACGTGGCCGCGATCAGCAGCGAAAGGAGAATCCAGTAGACCGGTGCCAGCGGCAGCCCGTATCGGAGCCACACCCCCAGAAAGCACCCCGCAGTGAGGATTTCCACGAGCATGTAGCGCGGCGAGATCCGCGACCCGCAGCCGGAGCACTTCCCCCAGAGCATCGCCCAACTGACCACCGGAATGTTTTCATGCCAGGGAATCAGTTTTTTGCACGACGGGCAGAACGAGCGCTTCGGGTCGCTGAGGCTGATGCCCCGCGGCATGCGGTGGATGCAGGCATTCAGGAAGGATCCGGTGATCGCGCCCAACACCGCGAAGAAGGCCGCGAGAACGGTTGTCATTCCTTGTCCAGGCCCGGCTCGACCAGCTCGCAGAGAACATGGAGCAGGAATTTGTGCGCCTCCTGGATCCGGGCGGTCACCGTCCCCGGCACAAGGATCTCAATGTCCGCAGCCCCTTTTGTAAATCCCCCGCCCTTGCCGAGGAAAACGATGGTTTTCATGCCGGTCCGGCGCGCTTCCTCGACTGCGGAAAGCACGTTGCGCGACATCCCGCTCGACGTGAGCGCGACGAGGACATCCCCCCGCCTCCCATGCGCCCGGACCTGCCTCGAAAAAATATCCTGGAAGGAGTAGTCGTTGCCGATCGCGGTGAGCAACCCTCCGTCCGCCGTGAGCGCGATCCCCGGATACGGGCGTCGGTCCCCCATGAAACGGCAGGTGAATTCCGTGGCGATATGCGCGCTGTCGGCCGCGCTCCCGCCGTTCCCGCAGAACAGGATTTTTCCGCCGAGCTTCAAACTGGCGAGAACGGTCTCCGCAGCGGCCGTCACCGCCGGTTCGAGCGCGCCCAGCGCATGGAATGTGTCTGTCGCCTCCCGGAGCGAACGGGCGAAAGCTGTTACGGGTTTGTGGTTTTTGGGCATAAACGGGGATCAGTGGAAACGAGATCTTTCAGGTGTGGCCACCCGGTCATTTCCATGGACGTGAAAAGGTTCAAATATGTCACGATGGCGAGCCGCGGATATTTTGAGAGGAGATCGTCGACGGCTTTGTCGATTTCGTCTGCGGGCGGTTCCGGGGGAAGAGACTCGATCAGGCCTTTCCCGTCGTGGGGAACTTTTAAAAAGTCCAGAAATCCGCAGACCATTTCCCCGTTCGCCCCGAGGATCCACGACTGGAGGATTTCGGTTCCGAGGTCGGCATTGGCGGGCCTCCCGAGGTTCTCCGCCATCCAGGAATTCCGTTCCGTCCTGGGCTTGCGCTCCACAAAGACGGGACGGAGCTTGCGGCGCCCGGCCAGCAAGCCAACGCAGGTCTTGTAGGCAGTCCGGTCGTTTTCCTGCAGCCACTCCAGGATTCCGGACGTTTCAACAGGAGAAATCCGGGCGAACAATTCGTGGGCAGTCATGAACCGGTCAGTCTAACAGATGGGACGCCCGCCCCGTCAAGCCTGACGCTGCGCCCCGAATCCGCGCGTCACGCCAACGATGGGAGGGCGAACCTTTGCCATGCCCGCTTCCCAGCAGGTCATGCCCTGACGGGCTGCCTGCGGCAGGCTTCCCCGCAGCCTCCCGGCTGCCGGTGGTGTGTGAGCCCA